>Ga0272443_10002056_pt1 | contig 26852 bp, 26 predicted proteins | sample SSMAcet12_FD_193581 | JGI IMG/M metagenome (GOLD analysis project Ga0272443, IMG submission 193581) | Marine sediment archaeal communities from Little Sippewissett salt marsh, Falmouth, MA, United States - SSM-Acet-12 | ecosystem: Environmental > Aquatic > Marine > Wetlands > Sediment ... | reverse complement strand
GGCCCTCCGCCGGGAGGGGGTGGCTGTTTCGTATTGCGGTATCACTGCAATCTCAACTGCGGGGCTTTTGGGGGGGGTAAAAGTGGGCTGGCCGGGTATCTTAAGTAAATCAGGAACCGCCTGGCCGAAAACCGGGAGGTGATTGAAAAGGAGAAGAACAAGACCAATCAAAATTCCGATCCGTTCTCCGGGGGAAAGCCTGATAAGCGTAAAATCCGCTAAAGATTTTCTATGAAAAGCTTTTTGTTTCATATCGACACCTTTAAAGAAAGTGAAAAAAACATTATCAGCATATATGATTATTATGTGTCAGCCGGAAAAATCAAGTATTCCCGGGCGCCGGGGCAAAACAGGTTAACAATATAACTTTCGGCCAGGAGGCCAGTTATCCATTGACAATTGTAATTTTGCATAAAATTTGCTAGAGTAACAATGCTAAGAGTTCGAATTTTTTCTAATAATAAGGACGCAAGCAGAATGAGATTGAGAAACTTTGCCCTGACAGGTATAGCCATTATCGGAATAAGTAGCCAGGCTATAAAAGCCGATTGTCCGCGGTTCCTCGGGGGTAAGAAAGTGGGTACTATAGCGTCCGGTGCAATCGACGAGGCCTCCGGTATCGTAGCCAGCAGGAAAAACCGGGATGTTTTCTGGACCCACAATGATGACGGGCCTCCACACATCTTTGCCTTCAACAGTAAGGGTGAGCATCTGGGTGTCTATAAACTCGTCGGAGCCAAGAACAGAGATTGGGAGGATATCGCTATCGGGCCGGGGCCTGATCCGAACCGGGATTATATATATGTGGGTGACATCGGGGACAACAAAGCAGTTCGTTCTAAAATACGTGTTTATCGAGTACCTGAGCCTAAGGTGGTTCGGAATCAAGCGCCAGTGAATATCGATCTGGCCGGGGTGGAGGCCTTCACCTTGCGGTATCCCAGTGGAGCTCGTAATGCTGAAACACTGCTGGTTGATCCTAATAGTGGTGATATCTTTATCGTTACCAAGCAAAATCGTCCTTCAGAAGTGTATCGGGCAGCTTACCCGCAATCGACTACTCAAACCATTACCATGATTCGGGTTGCTACTATTAATCAATCTCTTATTACCGCGGGTGATATCTCTGTTGACGGGGATTTGATTATCTTAAGAGGATATGTAAAAGGTTATCTTTGGCAGAGGAAGCCGGGGGCAAAATTGGGGGAGGTGTTTTCCGCTGGTCCCTGCCAAGTGCCTGTTATGGGATGGCCACTGGAACCTCAGGGTGAAGCAGTTGGTTTTGACGCCAAGGGCTGGGGATATTTTACCATCAGTGAAGGAGCCAGGCAGAAAATATATTACTTTGCCAGGGAGGGAAGAAGCCCATCAGGCCGAGAGCGCTGATGACGGCTGGGCCGGGAGATAGGCATTGATTTTTACGGAATGGCATCCAAAAACTTTTTGTTGGAAGGATGTTTTTCCATGGTCCGGATCAGGGTAATTACGTCCTGGCCGACGTTGAGTGAGTCCAGATGGCGGCGCAGGCGAACGATCTTGTCCAGTGATTTGCGGTCGATGAGCAGTTCCTCTTTGCGGGTTCCGGATTGCGAAATGTCAATGGCGGGCCAAATCCGCTTGTTCGCCAATACCCGATCCAAAACCAGTTCCATATTGCCGGTACCCTTAAACTCCTGAAAGATTACCTCATCCATACGGCTGCCGGTATCGATCAGGGCTGTGGCTAAAATTGTCAGTGAGCCGCCGTGTTCGACATTACGGGCACTTCCAAAAATCTGCTTGGGAAGCTGCAAGGCCCGGATATCCAGTCCCCCACTCATCGTGCGTCCGCTGGAACTCTGCCAGGCATTAAAAGCCCTACCCAGGCGGGTAATCGAGTCGAGCAGAACCACTACATCCTGTCCGAATTCGACCTGTCGTTTGACCTTTTCAATTGCCAGCCGGGCGGTGCGGACATGGTTTTCCACGGGCTTGTCGTTGGAAGATGCCATTACCTGACTGTGCGGAACATTGCGGCGAATATCGGTTACCTCTTCGGGCCGCTCATCGACGAGCAGAATTAATACATGAATATCGGGATGATTTTGGTGGATACCGTGGGCAATCTGTTGCAGCAGGACGGTCTTTCCCGTTCGTGGAGGAGCCACAATTAATCCGCGCTGGCCTTTGCCGATGGGCGTTAATAAATCCATCACCCGCGGGCCCAAAGGCTTGGCCCCATGTTCCAGGTGAATCATTTCATTGGGATCTATGACCACAAATTTCTCAAAAAAACGGTTATCCACATATTCATCCAGCTTGTGGTCATTAAGACTAAGTAATACATCCACCTCGGGACCAGTTTTGCCACGCCCTTTGGCTTTCTTGGCGTGGGCCTTTATCATCAATCCCTCCCGCAGTCTGTATTTTTGGATGATATTGCGATGGATAAAGGGATCATCCGGTCGGGACCCAATGATATGATTCAAGGTACGCAGAAAACCATGCCCCCTGTCGTTAATTTCCAGCAGACCTTCATATACTTTTCTCTCATTCATACGTTTTTAATCACCTACATTTCCAGGATTTTTTTTCAAGTTATGTTCAATTTTCCCGAGCAGTTCGGCAGAAATTTCCCATTATTTCCATCGCCCGTTGCGAGGCCTCCGGGGTACCGTCCTGCAGGGCAAAGGCTTCAACCAATTCCAGTAATTCCGGCGGCGCCGCTTTCAAACCGTAATCATGCATGACATTTACTATCGCCGCGTCCAGTCCGTATTGCTGCGCCAGGGCCAGATAGGCCCGACAAACACCAATCTTGCGTCCCGGGAGATCCTTGACACAATTGGAAATCCCCAGCGAGGTATGAACGCCCTGCATATCCGGATCATTCATAATCCGTCTGATAGTTTCAAACGCCCGGTAGGTATAGCCGCTTTGACCGGGTGACATGGGCATATCAATGGCCAAAGGAAATACGGTAGTATCGAAAAATACATCATCCGCCTGAAATCCATATTTCCCGGCAGCGGCCTGAAAAATTTTCCGCGCCAGAGAAAAGAGGAATTCCACATCACCCATACCACTATCTTCATCTCCGATCAAAAGGCCGATCACTTTGAAAGGATAGTTTTGCCGCAAGGGAAGAATTTCATCAATGGTATAGGTTTTGACGGAATTAAGGAGCGGCAGAGCCTTCGGAGGGGCCGGGTCATTATACCATTCTTCCAGACCCGCCTTGAGCACATCATCGCTACTGCTATCCACACAGACCGGCACGCCCTGACTATGCTTTTTAACCAGGCGTACATAATCCCTCATCATCTCGACCGCCACCTGGGGATCATCTTCGCCAAAGGCATCCACATTAATTTCGATGTAATCGGCTTTATGTTCCCGCTGGGCGTTGATCAGGGAAATAATAAAATCCAACTCTTCACCAGGCGTCTCCAAGGCGCCGGGTCCCTTTTTCAGCAACTCTTTCATGGCCGCCTGGGGTTTAGGGATACTACCGTGAATACTCTCGCCTATCTGAATCAGTTTTTTTACCATACTTGATCCTTTCGTCTCAAACAGGATTTAGCATGTTATCTAGTACTGTACCGACTACCGGAAGGTAATCTGAAACGGAAATACCCAAATTAGTAGGTTCCAAATCAGGTTAACCCAATTATCTCAGAAATACCGCTGTTTCCTTACAACCTTCCTGGAAAACCCCCACCCGGTAAGTTCTGAGTTTGCAAGGTGCGTACCCAAACTAACATATTATTATATGCCATTCTTGGGAAATATCAAGCTAAGAGGCCGCCATTGCCCCACGGGCGGCATCTGCTGCGGGCAAATTTGCCATGATATCAGTAAAAAAAGGCTTGTTTGAAGTCCGTTTCGACTTTCAACAGTGTTACATAATTATAGCTGAATAGATCGATAGTAAAAGAATAATTTTCTTCTTTTTTCCGGGGTAATGACTTTGTTGACAAATTTGCCATTTTGTCGGCTTAAGTAAATTACTGAAAAATCTTATCTACAAGCCTAAAATCCGATTCGCAATCTAAATAACTTATTACTTGTTTTGCGGGGAAAAGCTTTATAACTTACTTGATACAAAGATATTAAAAAAATTCTCTTACTGGCGATTTGTACTTACTCTTTGGTGATAAGCATAGCTACAATATTTTGCAAATAATAATAGGTATCGGATATTCAAAATGAAAAAACACCTGAATTCCTTACAGTGCTTTGCAAAAGAAACAGAACGAAAATCTTCCCGGCCGAGGTTACAACCTGTCATTTTCCATCTGGCTTTGCTGGTCGGTTGTATGTCTCTAATCCTTAACGGCTCTGAGGGAACGGCTGCGCCGTCCGATAAAAGCGCTGCATTTATAGAAATAAGTGAAAACTTTTCTCACGATGACCTACAGGGAATTCGTTCTTTGACCGTATCGGCGCAAGAAAAAAAGATTAAGACGCTTGTCTTTCGTTTTACCGGCTGGGGTCGCTCATTTCAGAACTTTGCCGAGCTGGCACGCGAGCTGGATTTCCTGGCGAGCAAACATCACATACATACCGTCGCTTATATCCCTGCGGAAGGGACAAAGGGCATGAGTATGCTGGCGGTATTTGCCTGTCGAGAAATTATCGCCGACAAGTTCGCCCAACTGGGCGAAGTGATACCTCCGGCCGAGGTGCGCACCAAAGAAAACATTACGGTTTCCGACGAACAAGAAGTAATAAAAAAGATTGTCAGTTTTGCCAAGGCCGCCGGCCATGACGCCCTGCTCGCCCGCGCCATGGCCGACCAGAAGATGATTTTGTATCAGATAGGACAAAATGGACAGAAAAAACTGGTAGATCAAACCGGATTTCAAAAGTTGGTTACCCATGGAGAGCCTCCCTGGGATATGCTCGGCGAAGGTCCTCTGGTTAGCTCTGATCGAGAGCTTCTGCTCGATGGACAGGAAGCTCTGGAACTGGGGCTGGTCAGCAAGTTGGCAGCCGACAAGGAAGAACTTGCCAAAATCCTCAAGGTACGTTGGGAAGATTTACGGGACAGCAAAGATGAGGTGGCTTCTGAAAAAGCAGACACCACCGATCCTTGCAAACCGGCGGAAAAGATAACCAGAAAACCTATTGCCTCCGGTAAGAACCCAAAGGCGGTTGTTATTGTCTGTGCGGAGATGGTTGATGAAGGACTCTTTGAGTCTATCAAACGCCGAACCGAAGCAGCCCTGCAAGGGGGAGCCACTTACATTATATATGAAATGGATACCTTCGGCGGCCGGGTTGATAGCGCTCACAGTATCTATCAATACATACTTCAGGTTGTCAACTATCGCGCCCACACGGCTGCTTATGTACGCACCAAGGCAATTTCGGCCGGCGCCCTGATCAGTGTTGCCTGTCAGGATATTATTATGAAGGAAAATGCGCAAATTGGTGATTGCGCTCCAATTATGATGGGCGGGACCCTGGAAGGGGTGGAACGGGAAAAAATGGAAAGTCCGCTACGCAGTTTCTTTGAGGCTGCTGCTAAAACCAATGGCTATCCCGTGGCCCTTTGTAAGGCGATGGTTACAGTCGCCATTGAAGTATATCAGGTCAAAAACCGACAAACCGGTAAATATGAATACTTCGAGGGCACTGAACTGCCGACCAACGACCATGTGTATGACCTGGTCGGCAAAAAACTGATCAATTCCAAAGACGAGCTGTTGACCCTGGATGCGAAAAAAGCTGCTGAGTACGGTTTGTCACGCACGACTGTCACAGGTCTTGACGAGCAGGCCCTGCAGGAAATGCTGGCCTTTCTGGAAAATCGCGATGGGGTAAAATTTCCACGGCCTGTCCTGGTTGTGACAACCAATTGGTCGGAGGAAATGGTGCGCTGGCTGAGCAGTCCAACGATTACCGGCATCTTATTTATGGTTGCTCTTTTGGGGATATACGCCGAGCTTAACAGTCCGGGGCTGGGTCTGCCGGGTGCGGTGGCCGTGGTCGCCCTGGTAGTTCTTTTCGGCAGCAAATATCTGATCGGCATGGCCAACTGGTGGGAGATCGCCGTGTTCGCCATGGGTATGGGACTACTACTGGTCGAGATTTTTCTGATTCCCGGTTTCGGTATTGCCGGCATATCCGGGGTTCTGATGATGATTTTTGCCCTGGGGGCGATGATGGTAGGCAATAGGCCCGATGAATTACCACTGCCCACTACGGCATTGGATTGGGATATATTTTTAGATAATATGCTGGGGTTAATGGGAGGATTTATAGGATTTTGTATAGGAGCCTATTTGCTGGGCCGCTATCTCCCTAAAATTCCCATGGCGAACAAGCTCATTCTGGCGACTCCCACCGATTCAGTGGAAGCTCGTTCCGGAGGTGCCGCTGCGCCTGCGGAAGAAGCACCGGTTAAAATCGATCAGGAGGGTGAAACCCTCAGCCAGTTGCGACCTTCAGGCGTGGCGCGCTTCGGCAAACATCGTCTTAATGTGGTGGCCCGCGGGGAACTCATCGAAACAGGGCGGAAAATTAAAGTTGTCTCGCTCGACGGAAACAGTATAGTAGTTAAAGAAATAAAGTAGAAAGTTCGATTTTAGGAAATTCTAATGTATTGGCGTTGTGAGCCTCTTTTCAGATACTAATGGAGCTACAGAGGTTAACGCTTATGTTATCATATGCAATTGTTTTACTGTTTGTGGGAATTATTATCGTTTTGCTGGAAATCTTTATTCCTTCGGCAGGAATACTGGGTTTCATGGCGGCTTGCGCTCTGATCGGTTCGGTGGTGCTGGCGTTTAAAGAGAGTGACCAAACAGGATTTATCTTTTTGGCCATTGCAGTGGTATTGGTACCTTTACTGGTTATAGCCGGACTTAAAATCTTTCCCAAGACACCGGTGGGTAAAAGAGTCATCCTGAAACCGGCTGTCGAAGAAGCAAGACAGAGGGGCAGCTCCGGCGTCAGTGAACAGGATTACAGCTTTTTGGTTGGCAAAACCGGACGCACGGTTACGCCGCTTAGACCTTCGGGCAGCGCTGAAATTGCCGGGGAACGCTATAGTGTCGTCGCCGAGGGAGAATTGATCGATAACAATACGGAAATCGAAGTGGTTCGTATCGACGGTAATAGTATAGTTGTCGATCAAAAATATTCCTGAAATTAAAACCGGTAATATTTTATTTATAACATAAAAATTAATTATTCCGCGAAAGGAGTTAACCATCATGGAAATATGTATGTTGGCATTAAGTACCAAGGCAATTATTTTAATCGTCGCGGCAGTCCTATTATTTATTCTGGGTTTGATTGTGGCCCGTTTTTTGAAGCTCTGGATTCAGGCTCTATCCAGTGGAGCGAAAGTCAGCTTCTTTGATCTTATTGGTATGTGGCTGCGCAATGTATACCCCAAGTTAATTGTCACAGCCAGGATTTCTGCGGTGCAGGCCGGCATTGATCTGAATACCCGGGACCTCGAAAGCATCTTTCTTGTTCGCCGCGACCCTTCGGATGTGATGACCTGCGTCAACGCCCTGATCATTGCTTTTAAGGCTAATATCCCCATTACCATTGCCGAGCTCCAGGCCCATCACTTTGCCGGAGGAAATGTTGAGCCGTTGGTGCAGGCGATGATCGCCGCCCACCGCGCCAAGATTAACCTTACCCTGGATGTTTCCAGGGCTATAGATCTGGCCGGCCGCGATATCCTGGATGCCGTAAAAACCACGGTCAAACCCAAGGTTATCGATTGCCCCATACAAACCTCGGATCCCAATTTGCAAATGCTTGACGCTGTGGCCAAGGACGGTATTCGCCTGTTGGTCCGGGCCCGGGTTACGGTCCGCAGTAATATAGACCAATTAGTTCGGGGTGCTACCGAGGAAACCATTGTCGCGCGTGTGGGTCAGGGTATCGTAAGCGCTATTGGTTCATCTGATACTTATAAGGATGTTTTGGAAAATCCCGACCGTATTTCCAAAAAGGTGCTGGAAAGCGGACTCGATGCCCAAACCGCCTTCGAAATCGTCTCAATTGATATTGCCGATGTTTCTGTTGCCAGTGTCCGGGACGTTGCCAATGTCGGTGCCCTGCTGGAAACCGAGCGGGCCGAGGCCGACAAGCAAATGCGCCAGGCCGAGGCCGAAGGCCGGGCAGCTATGGCCCGTGCCCGCGAGCAGGAAATGAAGGCACTGGTCCAGGAAAACCAAGCCAAGGTTGTTTTGGCTGAAGCCGAGGTACCCAAAGCGATGGCGGAATCATTCCGCTCCGGCAATTTGGGCATCATGGACTACTATCGCATGAAAAATATCAAGGCAGATACCAGTATGCGCGACTCCATCGGCCGCGGCGGATCAGAACCCCATAAGGCATAAAAGAAATTAGCACAGACTAGCGGACCCTCTTCAAAGTTTTATGGTATAGAACTTAGAAGAGGGTTTGTTCGTTATTATTGGTATCAAGTGGTAGATTAAGATGTTGATAGGCGGCGGGGGTGGCAATGCGGCCCGAGCGGGTGCGGGCGATAAAGCCGATCTGTAATAGATAGGGCTCGACGATGTCCTCGAGAGTGTCGCGCTCTTCACCGAGGCTGGCAGCGAGAGCTTCGATGCCGGCGGGACCGCCTTTATAAGTTGTGATCAGACATTTAAGAAAAGCACGGTCGAGATTATCCAGGCCCAGCTCATCAATTTCCTCCATCTGTAGAGCAGCCTGGGCCAATTCAGCGATAACATGTCCTTTCCCATGAACCTGGGCGTAATCACGGACGCGACGTAAAAGGCGGTTGGCAATGCGGGGGGTGCCGCGGCTGCATTGACTGATCAAGGCTAAAGTGTCTTTCGGGCAGTCAATTTTCAGTAATCCGGCTGAGCGGGCCAGGCACTGCTGGAGGTCCTGCTGCGACCAGAACTCCAAATGCTGCTGGATGCCGAAACGGGCCCGCAAAGGGGCCGTGATCAGACCTGCCCTGGTAGTCGCGCCGATAAGGGTGAAGGGCTGTAAGGGGATATTGATGGTCTTGGCGTGCATGCCGCTATCGACGGTGAAATCGACCTTGAAATCCTCCATGGCAGGATATATGAATTCCTCCACGATGGCGGGCAGACGATGGATTTCATCAATGAAAAGTACGTCACCTCGCTGCAGATTAGTTAGGATGCCCATTAGATCGCCGGGCCGTAAAAGTGCAGGTCCGCTACTAGTCTTTAAATTACCTTTCATCTCATGGGCGATGACGTGGGCTATGGTTGTTTTGCCCAGGCCCGGTGGGCCGTGCAATAAGGTGTGTTCCATAGGCTCACCACGCTGTTGGGCAGCGGTCAAAGCAATACGGAGCTTTTTGATGAGCTTCTCATGCCCGATACATTCATCCAGCGATTGTGGTCTAAGGGCCAGATCGTAACGATCTTCCTCGGGGTTTTGTGCCTGGGCATCTATGATTCGTTCTCGGGCCATATACCTTCCGTTTTATATTAAGTTTTAAATACAATCTACATATTTCGTTGATTGTTAGTACGGTTATTTTTAAGGCTTTACATACTGCCGCCGGATTTAAGGCGATAGACGGCAGAGACCAGGGCGTCGGTGGTTTTAATATCCTGGTTGGCAGTGCTAACCCGGTCGATAAGGTCTTCGGCATCGTTGCGACGTTCGCCCAGTTGCAGCAATATTTCCAGGGCCTCGCGTTCGATATCGGTCAAGGGTTTGGAGGCCTTTTGAGCTCTGCTGGAGGCGGCCTGGACATAGTCGCCCATCTTGCCCTTTAGTTCGGCGACAACCTGTTCGGCAGTTCTGCGACCGATCTCGGGCAGGGTGGTAAGCATCTTGGTATCTCCCTGTTCGATACTATAGGCGATATCTGCCAGGGGCCGGGCCAAGGCTCGCAGGGCCTTGCGGATACCGATTCCCTTGACGGAAATAAATCGCTGAAAAAAGGTCTTGTCGAGTACCTGTGGGAAACCTATTAAAAGAGGTACAAAACTATTGCCGACGGCTCCGGCACCTTCGTAATATTCTAAACAATATAAGGTGATGGTATGGCCGATCTGCCCGGACAGATCACTGATGGTATAACCGGGCACCATGATTTCATAACCGATATCACCCACTTCCAAGAGTACCGTATTAGTATCGGTGTTCAATTCAAGTAAAGTTCCGGTAATACGGGCAATCACAAGGATACCTCCTGCCGATTGTGTTCGTTGATACAACACATGGCCACGGCCAGGGCATCGGCAACGTCGGGGGGGGAAGGCGGCTGGGGCAAATCCAATTGCAGGGCCACGCTGCGCTGCATTTGCTCTTTGCCGGCCCGGCCGCTGCCGGTAAGACTCTTTTTAATTCGGGTAGCGGCATATTCATCCACAGGTATTTTATGGGCGGCGGCAGCCAGCAGAAATATTCCCCGGGCATGCCCCATCAGGATGGCGGTACGCGGATGTTTATAATGGGCGTAAAGTTTTTCAACAGCCATAATATCAATTTCATGCTCAGCCAGAAGTGCATCTATGTCGTGATGTATTTGTAATAATCTTTCGGCCATCGGCAGGTCGGCATCGATCCGCAGGGCGCCGGCATCGAGCACGAGTAACTGCTGCTGCTTCTCTTTGATAACAGCATAGCCGCTAATTCGCAAACCAGGATCAACTCCAAGTACAATCATCTTATTCTAAGATACCTAGAATCAACTTATATACTCAAACACCCATATACTAACCTACTCAACCTGCCAGACAGTACCGTCGGGCCGGTCTTCCAAGGTAATGTTTTTGGATTTTAATTTGTCGCGGATGGCATCGGCCAGGGCGAAGTTTTTGTCTTTGCGGGCCTCGGCGCGCAGCTCGATAAAGATTTCCATTAGTTGAGCTATCAGTTCCCCTCCGGTTCCTTCAACTGATGCTTTCTCCAAAGGACCTTCCAGTAAGCCCAGAATTTGGCCCAGGCCGGCGACCATACGGGCGGCTTCCAGAGCCAGTTGCTTTGCATGGGCGGCTCCGCGCTGTTCCAGTTTTGACTCATCGATGTAACGGTTAATCGTATTGCATAGCTCAAACAGTATCGACAGCGCGCCGGCGGTGTTAAAGTCATCATCGAGGCCATCAAGATAACGCAGTTGACTTTGCGAAACGGCTTCCTTTAGTTGGCTATCGAGATCACTCTGGGTATGATTTTCCATATTGCCCAGATTGCTGGGAACGGTGTACACATCCGCACCGGTGATGCGGGCGACGCGGTCCAGCAGTCGATAAATGTTCATCATACCTTTATAGGTGGCCTGGAGGGTATCATCGGTAAAATCGACGGGACGGCGATAGTGGGTGCTAAGTATGAAAAACCGGATCAGGGCGGGCGGGTATTCCGTCAGTACATCTTTGAGCAAGCGCACATTGCCCAGTGACTTACTCATCTTTTCCATCTTCCATTCGCCGCTGCTGTCCTTGGTCTTAACGCGGGTCAGACCGTTGTGCATCCAATATTTGGCGAAGGGTTTTCCCGTGCTGGTTTCGGATTGGGCGATCTCGTTTTCATGGTGGGGAAATATCAGGTCCATACCACCACCGTGAATATCAAAGGTCTCGCCGAGCATTTTCATGCTCATGGCGGAACACTCGATATGCCAGCCCGGCCGGCCCCGTCCCCAGGGGGAATCCCAACCCACTTCGTCATCGGTGGATTTTTTCCAGAGGGCAAAATCGGCCGAGTTGCGCTTTCCTTCACCAGTAAGCTGCCTAGAACCTTCCAACTGATCCTCGCTGCGGCGCTGAGATAATTTGCCGTAATCCTTACATTTACTCAGATCGAAATAAACATCTCCATCCACTTCATAGGCGGCGTCGTTCTCGCCGAGCCCCTGAATAAGTTCTATAATCTGCTCGATATGTTCGGTGGCTCGGGGATATTCATCGATGCTGTTGACACTGAGTTTGTCCATGGCCTCGAAATATTCCTTGGCCTGCTGCCGAGCCAGTTGCTCCATGGGAATCCCCTGGCGCTGTGACTCGAGGATAATTTTGTCGTCAACGTCGGTGATATTTATGATTAGCTTGACCTTATAGCCCTTGTAGGTAAGGTATTTTTTGAAGGCATCGAAAATGATAGGCCCCACCGCATGGCCGATATGGGCGGGCATGTAAACCGTCGGACCACAAAGGTAAATCCCAACCTTGCCCGGGGCCACCGGCTCGAAGACCTCTTTTTGTCTGGTCAAAGTATTATATATACGAAGTGACATCTCGTTATTCCTATTTTTTAATACAGGTCTTTGTAGTCATATTACAAATTACAAATATAGTTATCCGTTTGTTGTCAGCGATACCAGGGCCTGGCAGGCTATAGCCCGGGCGGCGCCGGTTTCGTCTATGCCTTCGTTGGTCTTGGCCTTGACACTGACAGCCTGGGACTCCAGGCCGATCAATCGGGCCAAATTCTCCCGCATGGCTGTTTTATAAGGGCTTAGTTTAGGTTGCTCGGCAATAATAGTGGTATCGACATTAGCCGGTTTAAAACCTGCGGTCCGGACTTTTTGCAGGGCTTCTTTAAGCAACACTGCACTGTCGATGTCCTTATAGGCAGAATCGGTATCGGGGAAATGCTCACCGATATCGCCTAGACCGGCAGCTCCTAAAAGGGCGTCGATCAGGGCGTGAATTACAACGTCGGCATCACTATGACCGAGGAGCCCCTTCTCGAAGGGAATTTCCACACCCGCCAGTACCAGCCGCCGGTGGGCCTGGAGCCGGTGGATATCATAACCCTGTCCAACGCGTACAATCGAATTCATTACGTGCCTTGCTAGTTATAAAATTAAGCTATCGGTAACTAGGTTACCAGAAACACCCCTGAAAGCAAGGCCCTTATTGACAGGCAATTATGCCGCTCTATCCAAGAGACTGAAGGAGAGGAAAGTGTTTGTTTTGGATAAGCATAACTATTGTTTCCTCGTCCTGCAGGTCAAATAACGGCTGGCCGGTGTCATGTGGCTGACATTCACCTTGAGTATATAGGGGTTTTCTGATACACTAATTCTTTATACCTACTTACCTGGAAGGAGATGTGTTAATGAATAAAACAGGTGACTTTAGCCAGGAAACCTGGCGGGTATTTCGAATTATGGCGGAGTTCGTGGAAGGATTCGATGAACTTAACAAAGTGGGGCCGGCTGTTTCTATTTTCGGCTCAGCCCGGACCCAATCGGATAATCCTTACTACCAGTTGGCCGAGCAAACAGCCGCCGAATTGGTCAAAGGCGGCTTTGCTGTGATCACCGGTGGTGGTCCAGGTATCATGGAGGCCGCCAACAAAGGTGCATATGAAGCAGGGGGCAAAAGCGTGGGACTGAATATAGAGATCCCTCAGGAACAGATACCCAACAAATACCAGAATCTTTCTTTGAGCTTTCGCTACTTTTTCGCTCGGAAGATGATGTTTATGAAATACGCTCAGGCATTTGTGATTCTGCCGGGAGGATTCGGGACTATGGACGAATTCTTTGAGGCTCTGACCCTGATCCAAACCCTGAAGATGGACCGCTTTCCGGTGGTCCTGATGGGCAGCGCCTTCTGGAAGGGATTACTGGAGTGGATTACTCATATGATGATTGGTGAGGAGACGATTTCAAAGGAAGATATGGGGCTGTTTACCCTTACCGATGATCCCAAAGAAGTAGTGGATATTGTGCAAAAATCAGAAGGGAAAAAATGGGTCGAACCGGAAGGTGTGGTCACCTTCAAGTCAAATCATATTATGTAAATTGGAATATATTCTAAACGCTGGAACTGATTAGTTAATGGTAAAGAGGTAGAAAAAGGATATGGAATTATTACCGGCGATTGATTTGCGGGAAGGTAAATGCGTACGGCTCATACAGGGCGACTACGAACGGCAGATTGATTACCATGACGATCCGGTAGCCCAGGCTAAGCATTTCCAGGAGCAGGGGGCTAAGTGGTTACATGTGGTCGATCTGGACGGAGCCCGGTACGGTAAGCATTATAACCTTGAAGTGCTGGAGAAAATTCGCGCCCAGACTAAATTAAATATTGAAATTGGCGGTGGGATACGCAGTGAAACATCGGTAAAAATACTTTTGGACACAGGTATTAACCGGGTAATTGTTGGTACCAAAGCACTGAAAGAGCCCAAGTGGTTCAAAGAACTGGTCTATGCCAATGCCCAAAAAATCGTACTGGGGCTGGACGGACGGGAAGGGATGATTGCCACTGAAGGTTGGACCCAAACCAGCAAGATGACGGTTATGGATATGGCTCAGCAGGTGAACGATTGGCCGTTGGCGGCGATCGTCTATACCGACATCGCCCGGGACGGTATGTTGACAGGGCCGAATATTAAGTCGACCCTCAGCCTGGCGGAAAATTGTCAGGTCCCAGTGATAGCCTCCGGGGGGGTGGGCAGCCTGGAGGATATCTGGCAGTTGGCAAAGCTGCCCATCGCCGGGATTATCGTGGGCCGGGCCTTATATGAAGAAAAATTCACCTTGGAGGAAGCTCTAAAGGTCGTAGCTGAGAGATAGAATATCATAATTATAGAGCCAACTGTTGATTAGGTTACAACATCATAATGCAAAGCACTGAATTTCAACTTAGAATCGGGGAAGAGGATAAGAGATGAAACTGTCGCGCTTACAGCGAGTATTGCGCCTGATTGGACTACTGCAATCAAAACGTTTTTACAGCCCGGAGAAACTGGCTGCGAAACTGGAGGTGAGTCGGAGGACGATTTTCCGCGATCTTGATCTTCTACGAAAGGTGGGTATTCCCTATTACTTCGATGAAGTAAAGGGTGGGTACCGGATCAGTGAACAATATCTGTTGCCACCTCTAAACTTAAATATGCTGGAGGCTTTGGCGCTATTGCTGACAACCCAAAATTCCAATTGTGCCTGTGCTGTACCGCTGCGACAGCCCTATCAGGACGCGGGCATGAAAGTGGCCGGCGTCCTGCCGGGTCATATTCAACATCACTGTAGCGAAGTTTTGAAGGGAACCTCAATGCGCTGCGCTGCGCATGTCCGCAATATGGGTCAAAATTACAGCTTTAACTTATTGCAGCAGGCTATGCGTCGGCGTCATAAAGTAAAAATGACATACAATTCATTTTTTGAAAAAAGAATGATTGAAACCGAACTTAGCCCTTATCATCTGCATTTTGACCGGCGGGCCTGGTATGTTATAGGATATTCATCCCTACATAAGGAAGTACGCACATTTAAGCTGTCTCGCATTAAGGAGATGGAAACAATGTTCAGCCGATTTGTGCTGGACAAGCCCTTCAGCATAGAGAATTATCTGGGCCAAGCCTGGTCTTTGATCCCGGAGGGCAGGATATATCATGTAAAGCTGCGTTTTGCCGCAAAGGTTGCCGGGAATATCGCGGAGGTTCTCTGGCACCGTACCCAAAAACTAACTGAGCATAACGACGGGTCGATTACTTTTGAGGCCGACGTGGACGGTCTGGGCGAGATCAGCTGGTGGATCATGGGCTACGCCGATCAGGTTGAAGTCCTTGAGCCCGGCGATCTACGCCGCCGCTTGGCCAGAATGGCCCAGCAGACCGCCAGTATATATCAGTAATTATTATGCATACAACTTTCCCTAAATGGATGACCATATTATGAGGGCGGTAATACAAAGGGTAACCCAGGCAAAAGTTGAAGTGGCCGGTGAGGTATCGGGTCAAATCGCCAAGGGACTTTTGGTTTTTCTGGGCGTGGGCAGGGAAGACGCCGACCAGGACGTTCAGTTCATTGCAGAGAAGCTGGTGAACCTGCGCATCTTTGCTGACGAGAATGATAAAATGAACCTGAGCATTAAGGATGTAAAGGGGGAGATTTTAATGATAAGTCAGTTTACTCTCTATGGTGACTGCCGTAAGGGACGACGTCCGGGATTTGATGCCGCCGGTGAACCAGCCCGCGCGCAGGAGCTGTATGAACAGACTATTGAATTAATAAAACAACAGGGAGTAAGAGTTCAGAAGGGGATTTTTGCCGCACATATGCATGTCAGCAGTGTTAATGACGGACCGGTGACCTTTATTCTCGATAGCAGCAGGCTGTTTTAACAGATATCAGCGACGTGGCGTCTTGGCCCAGGTGGTTTGTTGTCTGCGCATCAGGAACCGGGCCAATCCTAAAAGAATTGCCGCGTTCATTGCAATAAAGTATTTGGGCAGGGTCAGTACTTTAGGAAGGGTACCAAGTTTGGTAAGCAGTGCTCCGATAAGGCCACAAATATAAAATAGTCCCTGCAGGAACAAGGTGCTGCCATAAAAAGCCTCGCCCGCCAGCAGGACATTGGCACAGAGCATACCGGTCAGGAAAAACGGGACCAGCCAACGCAGAAGTTTATGGCTGATAAAAGCAAAACTGACCCAGATCCGGGTAAGCCTTTTATCAATACAAGATGCTTTTGAGCCAAGCAATTTTTTGTTATGAGCATTTGTATCTCCAGAGTCGCCCCTGCGGCGGAAACCACGAAATGGATTTAAAATCGCAGGCACCAGAAACAGAGATTGGAAATTGCCGGCACTGATGCGAATTCGTCGGCGTAGTTCACCGGACCAACTGGATACACTTTCACAGGCCCGAGCGGCCTGGGCAAATACACAACGATATCCTCGCACCATAATCCTCATTCCCAGAACCTGATCTTCCGTTACAGCATGTTCGGGAAGCTCTTCATATAAATGACGACGTATAGCAAATATCCCTCCATTGATTGAAGGAACGGCCCCTAAAACACTTTCCATTTGTTTGAGCCGATTTTCGTAACGCCAATATATACCTTCCGGTTGACAGGCATGAATGTCAGACGCATCAGCAATAAGTTCCAGTTTTCCGTTTACACAACCGACATCAGTCTGGGCAAAAGGATATACTAAATTTCGTATCGCTTGAGGATGGAACATCGTGTTGGCATCGGAGAATACCACGATATCACTGGTAACCATTTTCAGCAGTCGATTCAGCATGCTTACCTTGCCGGAACGGATACGACTGTGCCAGGTACGAAATCTTTCATCTTCCAGGCAGCGTAAGATTCGATTAGTATCGTCGTCGGAACCGTCGGAGCCGATCAAAAAGGAAATCTTGTCTGCTGGATAATCCAATGACATACAGTTGGCGAGCTTGTCCGGGAGAACCTCTGCCTCATTATAGGCACTGACTACCATAGTGACAGTGGGCAGCAAATTGTCATCGAGCTGATAAAGCGAAATGGATTTCGTTTTGTGACGGTAACGACGCCCGAAAATACCAGATAGCACCTTCAGCAAAAATGGGTACAGGAAATAAGTATAGACCGTTCCCAGCAGGCACAGCCAAAAAATCAATTTCCAAATATCGTGCATCACACTATTCATTCACTTTTCCAATTATCAACTCGTTTACTTGTTTATTTTTCCTTCCGGCAATATACTTCCAGGTTGCCCAGATGTTTACCGCTGATCGTATCGAGACTGCGGATCACCATATTGCTGAGAACCTTCAGACTGTCGAGAAGGGGATTATTTGTATTTGTTTCCGCGTAAGTTGTTTTAACTCGCCATATCTCCAATCCCACTTGCTCACAGAGCCTCTTAAATGTTTGCTCTGTGAAGAAATACAAATGCATGGTGGAGCCGAAGATGGGATGGTTGGCGGCAAGTATCTGATTGAGTACCACCGCCTTGGTTTTTTGCCACGTCGCCGAGGGGAAGCGCAATGCTATAATGCCTCCCGGCTTGAGCCAATTTACACAGCGGCACAGGAATTCATGGGGATCGGGCAAATGTTCGATCACATCCCAGGCCGTGATGACATCGTAACTTTCGGAGGGTAGCTCAACCTGATATATATCCTCGTTTAGGACGGGCACATCAAAATTTCTAACGGCATAGTCAGCCGAGGCTTTAGCTGCTTCGATGCCACAGACATCGAAACCGCGCTGCCGAGCCGCAGCCAGAAAGTGACCACTACCTGAGCCGATATCCAAAAGCCTGTATCCGGATCGAGCTTGTTCCTTAGTGTCACTTGATAATCTGGACTCAATTTCATTCAAAGCGGTAGTAAAAACATCCGCCTTGGCCCGTGCGTGTTTTTCGATTTGGATAGTGTCTTCACTATCCGAACAAAGATAAACAGCGTTATGCTGTGTCAACCGCGGATTGGTATAAACCAGACCGCAATGGCGGCAACGCACGATATGAAAATCCAGCATTTCCCCGAAATAGGGCAGTTGTTCTTGATAATAAACCTCTGCCTCATCATGACCACAGAGATTACACGATACCCACTCCCATTCGATGGTAGGTTCGACTTGAAATTCTCTTTTCTCGCAGGTAATGATTGTCATATTAAAAACTTACCAATGCCTTCATCCTAACGGTTAAAATCATTTTTCTATTCTGCTGCTTTCACCAGATGACGGGCGAAACGCCGGAACGCCTTCACATTACGACGGGCTTCGTGAATATTAGTCAGAGACTGCGCCAGTTTCCGGAATATATAACTCCGCCTGAGATAGAACTCCCGCCGGGCACGATCACAAAATTGAAGTACCTCCCGCCCCGGAAGATGCGGCAAATCTACCACACTGTTATGCAGCCCTTCGGCGGTGAGCCATTGATGGTAATCTTCGCTGCGTAAATAATTATTATCCCGAACCCAATCATACATTCCGGTACCGGGATAAACGATCATAGGAAAGAATTGCACTGTGTCGGGATCCAGCTTCTTGGCAAAATCCAGAGTGGCCTGCATCGACGCATATCTCTCTCCGGGATTGCCCAGCACAAAACAGCCGTGCACCAACAGACCCGCGCGGCGGGCATCATTCATAAATTGAAAAGCCCGCTCAACCTTGGTTCCTTTGTCGATATTATCCAGAATCATCTGATCGGCGCTTTCAAAACCGGCGATCAACAATCGGCACCCGGCAGCCTTGAGCAGACGCATGGTTTCATAATCAAGGTCAACACGGGTATCACACCAGAAATTTAATTTATTGTTTTGCCGGATAAGCAGTTCACATATTTCGCGCAGTCGCTTCTTGTTTCCTGTAAACAGGTCATCCTCAATACCTACTTCCCGAATTTCCGGCATTTCATCGGCCATAAAGGCGAATTCCGCCGCCACATTTTCGCTGCTGCGTGTGCGATACCTGCCCCGGTGCATAACCTGAGGATACAGACACCAACGGCAGCTATGGGGACAACCGCGGGAGGTGATTATCATTGTCATGGGAAACTTCGCCGCGGCAAAAAAGTAATCTTCCATCCGGAGATGCTGTTTATAAATTTTACTTACAAAGGGAAGTTTATCCAGATCAGCAAGTAATTCCCGATCAGGTGTATGAATAAATTCACCATCACGATAAAGTGTCACACCGGCAACATTTTCCCACGAACTACCTTCCGCCAGCGCCCGGGCCAGCTCGATAGCGGTTACGTCATATTCTCCCCGAATGACGGCATCGATTGGAGGTTCAACCCCGTCGTTTCCCGGGATTTCTGCGCTTTGCTGAAATACCTCTTCCGGTCGGGCGGTGGCATGTGTACCTACTAAAACTATCCGACACTTGGCAAAAACCTGTTTTAGAATTGTTGCAGTCGCCAGGTCTTCATTAATGCTCGGTGTTGAGGTGTCACAAAAAACCATATCCGGTGGCTGCTGGGTCAGATAATCCACCAACTCCGTGTAGTCCCAGCGAAGAGCCACGGCATCGATAAGCTCAATGTCAAAATCTGTTTCCTGTTGAGCAAACCCGGCCGCATAAGCAAGCCAAAGAGGATAATATATCGTACCGCTTTTTGTGACCGCAGGTGAGCGGCTGCTGCGCGAGTACGGCAGGCGGTTATATGGTCCGTTAAGATATACTATTTTCATTTTCAATTATGCGTATATAGAAACACAGTGTTAAACGAGTAATACCGTGGAGAATTGCACCGTCATTTACCTGCTGATGTGCGTATTCTCTCAACTCCTAATTCACTTTTCTCCAAATTTTACTACGTCGGAAAGGAAACAGGTTGCCCCACAGGCCAGGTTCGCTGGACCGGTAACATATAAGGAACGGTCTCTGTCGCAAATGCCCGGCTGCCTGCCACCATCATTCCCATCATAAACCAGAAATTCAAACTTCCCCCCGGAAGCATATAAGTATTGTTAACCAGCCAGATCAGAGTCTGACCGACACAACCGGCCAGTCCTCCAATAATAATGGCTCGAACTAACGGATTATCAATCTTCCGGGTCTGATTCCATAGATATCGAAACATAATCACCAGCAAAATCATAAAACCGACTAAGCCCGGAATACCTAAACGGCTCAGAAGGTTCAGCCAGAATGAGTTGAAACCACTCCATACATTGCTGGCCGGCGTAACAGCAAAGCCCAATTGAAAATTCTCAACGTCGATAGTCACCATGTTACCAAGACCACAACCCAAAGGTATTTTCTTTAGAAGCTGCCAGGTCATAGCCGGAAATTGAGCGCGCAAATCGTCGGAATAATTTAGTGCCTGGAGCTTGGTAAACAGGACCTCTTCCAGCAGATTATAACCAAATATATAGATCAATAATACCAATGCCGGCAGTGCCAGCAGAAACCAACGCGTACGCCAGGACAACACTATCAATCCCACCACTACCAACACGATGATTCCGGCACGGGAACCGGTGTAATACACGCACCATATATTGACGATCAATATACCCAGGCAAAGTAGTCGTACTCCCGCTGAAATCCCCCTGCCGACTATTAGTGCCAAAGCAATTCCACAAAAGACCAGCAACTGGCAGGCCAACACATTGGGGTCACCATAACTTGAAAGTACTCGACGCTGCGCCGCGCCGGCTCCCCCCAGATCAATATAGGATCGAGCCACATCGGTTGCGGAATTATATGTCACATGATCCACTAAAATACTTGAGCCCATACTTTTTTGGGCGATACCGTATATGCTGATCAAAAATGAAAAGCACAAAATTAATTTGGCGAATAATATAAAATGCTGACGTTCGGAAAAGGTCTCACTGGCATAAAAGAAAAGTCCCATAGAGACAAGATAAATAAACAATTCCAGCAACGCCATCGTATGATCCCCACCTGTACTCATCCCCAGGGCCGCTCCAAAGCCGGCAATGGCGGCATATATAAGAAAGTAATATCCAAAACGTGTCTGAGGACGATATTGTTTGGGGCCCCATAACAGCCATTGCAAAATCAGCAGAACTGCCAATACGTGAGCCAGTGGCAGGGGCAAACTCATATGGCTTACCAATATTCCGGCCCGCGGCAGAACGAATAGTATGATGGTAAATGCAAGCAGCCATACCCCGGCCCAGCGACGGGACTGGATAAGCAAGATAACAGTCAGCGCTAAAAGAATCGCCAATGTTAAAATTATCGGATCTTGCAAAAACTTCATTTCTCTGGCCTAATCCAAAGGTATCTAGCCGGGGACCGGCATATTATTGTTAACTATTTTTCGTAGTTAATATCGGTTTCTGGCGTAGTATAATGAAGCCGGAAATGAAAAGATGTATCGATTGGTGCAATTATAACGGTTTCGCGGATATCCCGGACAGATTATCGGACATCTTCGTTCCCAACAGCAAAGCTTTCTTGGTATTTGGACCAATTAAGCGTTGCTGTAGGAAAAAAGTGCAACATATAAAATTAGGTATAAATCCCCGCCCCAAGGGCTTATCAATGAGCGCTAGTTATCAGCCGGTCTGGTATATGCATATCGAGGTTCAGTTTTGATAACCAGGCGAATGTCAGGCAGTTTCCCGGTCAAACTCGTATATAACTGTCGTACGATGTCCTCGGTTTCTTTACGGCTATGACTGACGTTCTCATTGAGCGTGATATCAAAGATGGCTTTGGTTCGGCCACCGTGCCCGACAATACGCAGATCATGAAAGCCTGAAATGCGTTTATCCTGACCGGTGATTATCCGGATAGCATCATGAATTTCCTGATAACGCTCATGGTCTTTATTAAGCGGATCGATATGCACCACCGCCGAGCAGTCGAGTTGATGTTCCAGCAACTCCTCTACCTGCTCTGAAAGGTCGTGCAGTTCATGAACCGATTGGGTGTCATCGACTTCAATGTGCAGCGAGATAAGATTCATCTGACCATAGCGATGCACAATCACATCATGAACACCCTGTACTCCTTTGAGGCTCCTGGCCGTCTCTTCAACCAGATAGATAAGTTTTTTGGAAGGTCTCTCTCCCAAGAGGGGGCTGATAGCGTCCCGGGCTATGATGTAGCCGCTATATATAACGATCAGGGCCACGATTATTCCGGCTACCCCATCTACATACTTGTAATCGTAATAGGCCCCTGCCATCGCCGCCAGAACGAATAGCGTCGAGAAGGCGTCACTACGATGATGCCAGAAGTCTGCCTCCAGGGTCTTTGAGTTGATCATTCGTCCCAGTTCTCGGGCAAACCGGGCCAGCAACTCCTTGATGACAATGGTTCCGATCAGAATGATTATTATTGAGCCGCTGATTTGTCCAGGCTTGATCTGGGGCTGCCAAATCCGGATTCCGGACGACTTTAGCAGTTCAATTCCTGTTACCGTTAAGATCACCGCTACAATCAGGGCCGCGATAGGCTCGGCCCGACCATGGCCGAAGGGATGCTCCCGGTCGCCGGGTTTTTTGGCGATTCTAAAACCGATCAGAATAATGATCGAGGTACCGGAATCCGAAAGGGTGTGTATGGCATCGGCAATCAGGGCGACGCTGCCTATCATTATCCCCAAAACACCCTTGACGGCGAATAACAACAGATTAATCAGTATGCTTGTCATCGCCTCCAGAAATCCATATCGGGCCCGCACAACGGGATTCTCGGTATCACCGTAATCCGGTATGAACTTTCGGACCAGCCAATGGGTAAATGCTTTCATGGTTGCCTTATTATAATCTTTAATGTGTTCTCAACAATAACAACTTTTGTCCGCCCAGGTAAATATCTTGGCCATCTCAGCCGATATTATTGTACCCTTTATTATAAGAGCAATCAGATTCTTGCATTGATAGATAAGATTGTTTAGAGTATGTCTCAGCAGAAGATTGTCGTCAAACTTGCTTGGAGCATTAACCGGTGAATATTCTTATAGATATTATCCATCCTGCCCATGTGCATTTTTTTCGCTGCGCCATCAGTGAGTTCCAAAAACAAGGCCACCAGGTAGCTGTTACCGCCCGTCAAAAAGATGTTACCATTAGTTTATTGGAAAATTTTGGTATTCCATTTACCGTTCTCAGTGAGGTGGGGCAGGGCCGGGCAGGCTTGCTGCGTGAATTACTGGTACGAGACTGGCGTTTGTGGAAGTTTTGCCGGAAGTTTAAACCGGATGTCCTTACCGGTATCAGCGGTGTTTTTATCGCGCATGTGGGTTGGCTTTTGGGCAAACCCTCTGTTATCTGGGACGACACCGAACATCAAAAGCAGGCCCACCTGATCACCTGGCCGTTGGCCACCGCGATTTATAGCCCGGACTGCTACTTGAAATCACCCATAACCAAACAGACCCTCTACCCAGGCTGCCACGAACTTGCTTATCTTCATCCCAATCGGTTCACCCCTGATGCTGACATTGTGCGCTCTTTGGGGATAGATCCCACGGAAAAATATTGTATTGTCCGATTGATAAGTTGGGGTGCCCATCACGACGTAGGACAACACGGTTTGGAGGACGAGCGCAAACTCGATTTTATAAAGACCATAGAAAAACATGCCCGCCCCTATATCACTTCGGAAGGACCTCTGCCCGAATCATTGAAACCCTACCAACTGCGAATACCCCCTCACCAATTACTTCACGTACTTGGTTTTGCCTCCTTATGTATCGCCGAAGGTGCCACCGTAGCTTCCGAGGCCGCCCTTTTGAAAGTACCCGCTGTTTATATCAACACCCTAACCGGTGGCACCTTGCAACGTCTGGAGAAATTCGGCCTGCTCCAACACACTACCAGTCACCAGGAAGCCCTCCAACTTAGCCTGGAGCACCTGACCCAGCCCGAAAAAAGAGAGAAATTTCTCCTTGCCCATCAACAAATGATGGCGGACCGCATCGACGTCACCGAGTACATAATAGACACCGTCGAAAAAGCAGCTCAAAAGCAATGTCGGAATAATTAAAAAATAATTTGCCTGCTGCTATACATTCCCAACCAGATCAATATGACTTTGTGATCCGCCTTGTTCATATCTTATTATTTGCCATGCGGTTATACGAGATTGTGACAAGCCCCCCAAAGACAAAATCCCTTTCTCTTTTTTGGGCTCCAGACCAAAAATTTCATTGACATCAAAGACCCTAATATAGTAAAATATTCCTCGGATTTAGCATTTTGCTGATGGAAAATGTAAGAAGAGAAGAGAGGAAAATGAGAGAAAGAGATGTTCTGTTCGGCTAAACCCCGTTAGTTTTGGAGATAGAGTCGGTCTATCCCCGTTTTGTTATAAGGTCTTTTCAGGAAAGGAGCACACCATGAGAAGAATTGTAGTAACCCTTATTATGTTTTTGATTGTATTAACAACCGTATCCCCGGCCCCGGCGGACCTGGTCTCCCACTGGACGTTCGACGAAGGCAGCGGAGATACCGCCTATGATTCTGCCGACGGTAACAACGGCACTATCTACGGAGCCCAATGGACGACCGGTGTCTTCAATGGGGCCCTGAGCTTCGACGGCGATGAAGATTATGTGTATGTAGGTGTTAAAGAAAATCTTGGTTCACAAACGTTCACTCTTTCATACTGGGCTCAACTTAATAATCCTTCGAGAAGTTACAATGGTGGAGTAGCAAAAGGTCAGGTATTTGGCAGCGAAAATATGTATTCCTATAAAATTGATTTTCATGAAGGCCTAGCTCGTGCCAGTATAGTCAATACTGACAATAATGCATATACAACATCCATTTCCATTGATGATACCGACTGGCATATGTGGACCATGACAGCAGGAAATGGACAAATTAAATTTTACAAAGATGCTATTTTGCTAGATGAGACAACTTATCTTCAAGATATACAGTTTAACGGAGACAGATTTGTTGTTGGTGCCCGGTATGAGGGTGAATATTCTCTTGATGGAATGATAGACGATGTTCGTTTCTATAATCACGTTCTAAGCGTTGAAGAAATCCATGATATCCTACCGGAACCGGGTTCTATGCTGTTACTATCCTTTGGTGGCTTATTTCTAAGCAGAAGACGGCGGAAAACCAAGAAGTAATATGGCTATCTCAAAACTTATTACCGCAGGAAATGTAAGATAGACTCAGCCACTGTATCCTTCATTGCGTCTGTAAGTTCCGGATATATTGGTATAGCCAAAACTTCCCCGGCGGCCTTTTCCGCCTCGGGAAAGTCTCCCTGCTTAAAACCGAGGTAGGAAAAACATTCTTGTAGATGCAGCGGCAGCGGATAATAGATTTCACAGCCGATATTCTTTTCCTGCAAATGTATCTTTAGCTCATCCCGCCGCGGTACCCGAATGCAATATTGATTGTAAATGGAAACGCAATCAGGCGAGATATAAGGTGTCTGTACCAAACTGCCGGCAAATTTTTCATTGTAATATTCCGCATTCCGTCGCCGCCCCTCGGACCATTCATCCAGATGAGGCAGCTTAACCAAAAGGGCTGCCGCCTGGATGGGATCGAGACGGAAGTTGCCCCCGATGAATTTATGGTAATACTTGGGCTTGCTGCCGTGATTGCGCATAAGTGCCAGACGGTTATAGAGTCCTTCATCGTTGGTAACGACCATACCACCATCCCCGATACCGCCCAGATTTTTACTGGGAAAGAAACTAAAGCATCCCGCCGTACCTATACTACCCGCCTTGCGGCCCTTATACATGCTGGTAATGGATTGGGCTGCATCCTCAATTACCAAGAGTCCATGTTTTTTCGCCACCACCATAATCGGATCCATATCAGCCATTTGGCCGAACAGGTGTACCGGCATAATCGCCTTGGTCTTTTCGGTAATCACTGCTTCAATTAATGCCGGATCTAGATTAAAAGTTTGTGGATCAATATCCACGAACAGCGGTCTTGCTCCCAGGCGGGCGATACAACCCACCGTTGCGAAAAAGGTAAAGGGAGTGGTGATAACTTCATCTCCGGCACCTATTTCCAAACTCATCAAGCTGTTTAATATGGCATCCGTTCCACTGGTAACACCCACCCCATATTTACAATCACTAACCGCTGCTACCTGCTCCTCCAATTCAGCCACCTTGGGCCCCCCGATACATCTTTGCGATTCCAATACCTCCCCCACCGCTGCTAATATCCCCTCTTTAATAGTTGCATATTGAGCTTTAAGATCCAATAAAGGTATATTATTTATGCTTGTCATGTAAAACCTTCTCTAAATTTATAAAATTATTTACTTATTTAACCGAACCTTATAGTAAGTAATGGCCATTATTGTTCCATTTGCGGATTGTTGTTCTGCTGAATATCTTTCTCTAGCTTTTTAACATCTTTCATAGTATCTTTCCACGCAGTAAAACGACACGCCCGATCATCAATAATGATATCACCGTGTGGTTTACCAAAGCTTATATGATGAAATTTAAAACCAAAGTTTCTTAGACTCTCATATGTCTGACTCATATATTTGAAGTTACGTGAGGTATATAATACAATTTGATGGCCAGCCTCATACAACTCATTTACAGCTTCTACAGCCCCCATAAGTGGAACAGCCTTTTCATATTCACCTGGCTTTTGTTGGGTCACGAGAGTGCCGTCAATATCAATTAATAATCTCATAATCTCCTTTCGAGTTCTTTGTCATAAATAAACTATCCTAGTATCTCACCATCACCACTCCCGG
>Ga0272443_10002055_pt1 | contig 26853 bp, 18 predicted proteins | sample SSMAcet12_FD_193581 | JGI IMG/M metagenome (GOLD analysis project Ga0272443, IMG submission 193581) | Marine sediment archaeal communities from Little Sippewissett salt marsh, Falmouth, MA, United States - SSM-Acet-12 | ecosystem: Environmental > Aquatic > Marine > Wetlands > Sediment ... | reverse complement strand
CGCTCGATCGCCGCATCGGTGGCCATCACGCCCGGTCCGCCCGCGTTCGTGACGATCGCCAGGCGGTTACCGCGCGGCAGGGGCTGGTAGGCAAGCAACTGGGCCGAGTTGAACATCTCTTCGAGCGATTGTGCCCGGATGATGCCCGCCTGCTCGAAGACGGCGTTGCAGACGACGTCCGAGGCTGCCAACGCGCCGGTGTGCGACTGGGCGGCTGCGGCACCGGCCGCCGTCCGCCCTCCCTTAATCGCCAGGATCGGCTTGGGGTGGTCCCCTTCGCAGGTGATCCGGCGGGCGACCTCGATGAGCTTGTGACCGCGGCTGACTTCCTCGAGGTACATGAGGATGACGGAGGTCTCCGGGTCGGCCGCGAAGTATTCGAGGAGATCCACCTCGTCGACGTCGGCCTTGTTGCCCAGGCTCACAAACTTGGAGAAGCCGACATTCTTGCCTTGCGCGTAATCGAGGACGGCCGTGCACAGCGCGCCGCTTTGTGACAGGAACGCGATGTTGCCTGCCGCCGGCATCGCGCGGGCGAAGCTGGCATTCAACATAACGTTCGCTTCGGTGTTGATGACGCCCAGGCAGTTTGGCCCGATGAGGCGCATGCCGTTCGCGTCAGCCAGCGCCTTGATGCGCTTCTCGCGGGCCAGGCCGGCCGGCCCGATCTCCCGGAAGCCCGCCGAGATGATGACGGCCGCCTTGACGCCCTTCTCGGCACACTGCTCGAGTGCCTTTTCGCAGACGGCTCCCGGAAAAACGAGGACGGCCAGGTCGATCGGGTCGGGAATGTCGAGCACGTAATCGTACGCACGCACGCCGGCGATGTGTCGTTTGCGTGGCGCGACGGGATAGACGCCACCCTGGAACCGGGCCGACAGCAGGTTGACGAAGATGTCGTGCGGGACGGTACCCGGCGTGTTCGTCACGCCCAGCACTGCGATCGACTTGGGCCGAAAGATTCCGTCCAGCCCCTTCAGAGGGGGGGCTGTTTCTCTCGAGGTGGAAGGGGCTTTGGAAGTATGCATCGTGCCTCTCTCGCCATGGACAAAGTGATACGTTACAACTCGAAGGCCGCGTGGCCGGAGGATAGCCGAACGGGCCTTTTTTTCAAGTCGTGGCCGGGGACGTCGAGGACGCCGCCCACACAACTCCTGCCCGCACCGACTGCCATCGATGCGGAGGTGGCCGAAGGAGCCCGCGCACTGTTTTCCCTACGCAAAGGGATGCGTTTCTGCCGACAGCCTCCCTTGAATGGGAGCGCGCCAAGGCCGCCGTCCACGGGAACTGACGGTGCGTGCCTTTCGCACCCATTTCCGGGAGGTAGCCCGGCCACCCTTGACATGAATTTCCGTGGCGGGGACAATATCCCGTCGGTTTGTCGACGGGTTGCTGACAGGGGGCTGGCTGTGAATTCCGACCGATTCGAAGATGAGGGTCGGCAGTAGATTTCGCTTCTTGAGACATATCATCATCCCCCGGTGAAGGCGCGGTCACTGAGGCGGCTGGGACGAAACACCATCGCAGATCCACAGATCAAGTGGAATCGACATGGCAGGCGGCAGCCGGCTTGTCCGGCGATGATGCGGGGGATCTGTTGTATTCCTTCTGGAGAAGGCGGCGGATGGCGAAATTCATATTCGACAAGGTAGCCGGACCGTGATGGACCACTCCGAACGCAAGTCGTGGCACGTGCGCTGTCTGATGGCAGCCGCGGCGATCCTCGCATTGGGCGCCGGCGGCGCCGGCTGGCTCGTTGCCAGTCGGCCGCAACCGCCGATGCAGTCGGACAGCGTCTGGCTGCCCCGCGTCCAGGTCGCGGCCGTTGAGCCCGTGCGCTTCACGGCGCCGATTGTCGGCTACGGGACGGTGCGGCCGGCGCGCCAGGTCAAGATCGTTCCGGAGGTGAGCGGGCGGCTCGTCGAGGTGCATCCGGAGCTGGCCGTCGGCAACATCATCCGTAAGGGCGAACTTTTGTTCAAAATCGACGCGCGGATCTACGAGTCGCGCAAGGTCCAGGTGACGGCCGAGATCCGACGGCTTGAAGCCGAACTCGACCGCCATGGGCGGCAGGAGGCTCACCTGAACCAGCAGATCGCTTTGGCACAGCGCCAGCAGGAGCTGACCGCCCGGGCCGTCCAGCGCGAACGCGACCTGCTGGAACAGGGTGCCGCCGTGGAGGTTGAGCTTGAAAAAGCCCAACAGCGCCATCTCGCCCAGCAGGAGGCGGTTCAGGGCTATCGCAGCCAGCTCGAGATGATCCCGTTCCTCGTCAAAGAGACCGAAGCGCTCCTGGAGATCAAGCGGGCTCAGTTGGCCGAGGCCGAACTCAACATCGAAAAGGCGGCCATCTACTGTCCGTTCGATGCACGGGTGGACACGGTCGGCGCCCAGGCCGCCCAGGTGGTCACCGCGCACTTCCAGATCGCGACGCTGACGGATATGGAGATGCTCGAACTGGCCGCGGCGATCGATCCGCGTGACCTGCAGTGGGTGGACCACGAGGCGTTCGCCAGCGCCGTGGGCGACGACATCGCATCGGCCCCGGAGGCAGAGGTCACCTGGACGCTGTGGGGCCGGGAGTTTTCGTGGAAGGGGCGGGTCGCCCGGCTCGAAAGACTCGATGAGACGACGCGCACGGCCCACGTGGTCGTTCAGCTACGCGACGTGATGGAGATCCTCCAACAGGCCCGGGACGAAAAAAGGATGCCGCTGTCGGTGGGCATGTTCTGCAAGGCCCGTTTGCCCGTCGAGCCGCTCGAGGGGGCGCTGCTCGTCCCCCGCCACGCAATACACGACGCGCAGAGCGTCTACGTTTTCGAGCCGGACGCCGACGCACCGGGGACAGGGCGGCTCGCGCTCAAGCGCGTTCCGATCCTTCGGACGGCCGGCGAGCAGGTGCTCGTGGGCTGTTCGAACCCGCCGGCTGCGGCACGGGAACTGTTCGCCGGGCAGGCGTGCGAGCTGAACGGTGGCGAGTTGATCATCGTTTCTCCCCTGCCCAAAGCGGTGGAGGGGATGCGACTGGCCCTCCGCGATGTCGAGAGCTCGCCGCGGGAGGCGAAAGCGGTGGCTGGATGTGCGCCGCCCCCCACGGCCCTGGCCCGTGTGCGATGAGAGCCGGCAGCCCGCACCTTGCGCAGCCATCCGTTCCGAGCGTTGCCTCCCCTGCCGTCCCTGACGCTTGCCCGTGAGAAAATATCTCACCAGAAGGTTACACCACGATGGGGTCCACCCCGCCACGCGAGCCGAACCAGTTCCCGCCCCGTGTCGCCGGGTATGAGGCGGACGCACGGTCCGATCCGGACGCGGCGCGCGCGTACGTCGCGTCAGCACGGGGGCTCATTGCCGCCGGCGTCCGCAACCCGGTCTATGCGAACGTGCTGATGATCGCGATTCTGGCCGGCGGCCTGCTGGCCAGTCGCCTGCTCGTCCGCGAGACCTACCCGGAATTCTCGCTCGACCGGATCACCGTGACGGCCGTCTACCCCGGCGCCAGTCCCCTGGAGGTCGAACAGCGCGTCTGCCACAAGATCAACGAGGCGATCGAGGGGCTGGCCGGTGTGAACCTCGCGCTCGCGCGAGCCGACGAGGACCGTGCGTTTTTCCTGCTCGAGTTGGCCGAGGGCGTCGATACGCGATTGATGATCCTCACCCTCCGGGACCGGCTCGACCAGATCGACACCTTTCCGGCGGACATGCGGCAGCCGATCATCTCCGAGCTGCTCATCCGCGAGCGGGTCATCAACGTCGCGGTTCACGGGAACGTGCCCGAGCGGACGCTCAAGGAAGTAGCCGAGGAGATGCGCCACGATCTGCTGAGCCGCCCGGAGATCAGCCAGGTACACCTGGTCGGCGTACGCGAGGACGAGATCAAAGTTGAGGTCGCGCGCGAGGCGCTCGAGCGGCACGGCCTTTCGCTGGACGGTGTCATCGCGGCGATCGCCCGCAATTCGGTGGACGTGCCTGCCGGCACGCTCCGCACGGCCGGCGAGGAGCTCATCCTCCGCACGACGGGTCAGCGGCGGACGGCCAGCGAGTTCGAGGACCTCGTCGTCATCGCCCGGCCGGACGGTACGCTGGTACGCCTCGGCCAGATCGCCGAGGTCTCCGAGCACTTCGAAGACGACTACAAATCGGGGCGCTTCGAGGGCGAGCCGGCTGCCGAGCTCGAGGTCTTCAAGACGGCGGACCAGGACACCCAGACGATCGCCCGCATCGTGGACGACTACGTTGAAAACAAGCGGCGTCAGGTACCCGCGCAGATCCGGCTGAGCACGTGGGCCGACAGCTCACCCCAGATCGAGGCGCGCATCAACATGCTGCTCGGCAACGCGCTCTATGGCATGATCCTGGTCATCGTTGCGCTGAGTCTGCTGATGGGCGGGCGGGTCGCACTGTTTGTCGCGCTCGGAATTCCCGTTTCGATGGCCGGGGCTTTGTGCGTCATGTTCCTGACCGGCCAGACGCTCAACATGATCACGCTGTTCGGGCTGGTCATGGTCACGGGGATCATCGTCGATGACGCGATCGTGGTCGCTGACAGCTTCCGTGTCCGGCGCGCTGGAGGGGACCCGGCCCTCGTGGCGGCGATCACGGGGCCGCGCGAGGTCTTCTGGCCGGTCGTCGCCTCATCGGCAACCACGATCATCGCTTTTCTACCGCTGCTGTTCGTAACCGGCGTGATCGGCAAGCTCATCGCCGTGCTGCCCGTCGTCGTCATCGCAGCGATCGTCTTCTCGTCCGTCGAGGTCTTCTGCATTTTTCCCGCGCACATCCGACACTGCCGGGAACGGGATGACGGAGGAGGGGCGTCGCGGCTGGCATACCTCCGCCGAAGGGTCGAGGCCGGGATCGAGTACGTCATCGGCGAGTGGTACGCACCGTTTCTGCGAAAGGCCTTGGTCGGCCGACCGCTCACGCTCGCGATCGCCGGCATGTGCCTGCTGCTGGCGGCCGGCTGGATCGTCGGCGGGCGCTTGCCGTTCACGCTGTTTCCGATAATCGACGGGGATGCGATCTACGCGCGGGTGATGCTTCCGCAAGGCGTTCCGCTCGACCGCACGCAGCAGGCGGCCCGGCAGCTTGAACAGGCCGCCGGTCGGCTCAACAACCGGGACGTGCTTGCGCATCACGGACGTGGCGATTTGGTACGCAACTCTTTTTCGCTCGTCGGCCAGTGGTCGGGCTGGTCCGAAGAGCAAGGCAGCCACGTCTGCGAGGTGATGCTTGAGCTCATGCCAGCCGAGCAAAGACGGCTCGACTCGAATCGCATCCTAGCCGCCTGGCGCGAACAGGTGGGAGTCGTGGACGACGCGCTCTCCGTAACTTTCGGCCATCTCCAGCGCGGACCGACCGAAAAACCCCTCCATGTCCGCCTCATCGGCGACGACCTGGACGAACTGACCGAGGCGGCCGACGAGGCCGTCGCAGCATTGCGGCGGTATGCCGGCGTTTCGGGCGCCGAACACGACCAGCGCGAGGGCAAGCGCGAGGTGCGTATCCACCTCAAGGGGTTGGCCCGAACGCTCGGTGTGACGGTGGACGACCTCGCGCGCGAGCTGCGAAGCGGGTTCCACGGAAGCCAGGTCGTCCAGGTTCCCCGCGGACGCGGGGACATCCGCGTGCAGGTGAGCTACCCGGACAGCCAACGAAGCAGCATCGCCGACATCGAGAACGTCCGGATCGCCGGCCCCACCGGGCAGACGATTCCGTTCCGCGAATTGGCCGACTACGAGATCGAACGCGGCTACGAGACGATCCACCACCGCAACGGCGTACGATCCGTCAGCGTGTCGGCCGACGTCGATGAACGGTTCGCCAACGCCGAGTCGATCCTGGCCGAGTACGAAAACCAGTTCCTCGTCCCCCTGCGAGAGCGCTATCCGACGATCGACTACCGGATCGAAGGCCAGCACGCCCAGATGCTCGAATCGATGCGCAGCCTCACGGGCGCCTTCCTACTGGCGTTGGTGGTCATGTACGCCATCCTGGCCACGATTTTGGTCTCCTACACGCAGCCTCTCATCATCATGGCGGCCATTCCGCTGGGATCGATCGGCGCCGTCGCCGGACACGCATTGCTGGGTTACCCGTTGACGATCATGAGCGTGTTCGGACTCGTCGCGCTGTCCGGTGTCGTCGTCAACGACGCGCTCGTCCTGCTCGACCGGATCAACCGGGACTGTTCGGCCGGGTCGCCGGTATTCGAGGCGGTTCTCGAGGCCGGCTGCACACGTTTCCGGGCGGTTCTGTTGACAACGATTACGACGGTTGCCGGCCTGGCCCCGCTCATGTTCGAGCGGTCTACGCAGGCTCAACCGCTGATCCCGATGGCCATCTCGCTGGTGTTCGGACTGATCGTTGCCACAACCTTGACACTATTGGTGGTGCCCTCCCTCTACCTGGTCGGGCACGATCTGCATGGTTGGCTGGGCCGACAGTGGCCGCGGCTCGCTCCCCGCCCCGCGCCGCCGGCCGGCGAGCCGCTTCGCTGAGGGCAGCGGTTGTGATAGGATGCCCGCGCGGGCAGGTGATTTCGGGCTGGGACGCCAGGGATGGCAAGCGGCTCGCATGGGACAACAGCGGCGGCGGTGCGACCGGGACAGAGAGGGGCTATGTGTATGACGGCAACGCGTGCAAGGATGCTCTGGGCCGCGGTCGTGCTGATGATCGCCGGCTGCCAGTCGCCCCATGACTCGATCGAAGCGATCCTGAACCGTCAGGCGGAGGCATTGAGCCGTCTGCCCGAGGAGGACCGCGCGCGCCTGACCGACCGGCGTCTGCCGGCCGACGTCGCCGAAAACGAGCCGGAACCGCTGCCGGCCGGCGTCCTCGAGCTGTCGACCGCCCGACAGCTCGCATTACGGGGCAACCCGGACATCCACGCGGCGGAGGCCCGCTTCGAAGAGGCGCTGGCGCGGATCACCGAGGCACGCTCGTTCTATCTGCCCGACTTGACGGTCACGCACACCTCGAACCGCGTCTTACAGACGCCCAACCGCGTGACGCGTTTTCCGGCCCAGATCGGTGGGGCCTACATCCCCACCCTGCCGGCCAACCCGACGCTGGTGGACTGGTTCAACGTCGTCCGCGGCCCGCTTCTCGGTTCGCTGAACCCCTGGGGCACGACGCGATACGAGACCGGCAACCACAATCCTTTCAGCGAACATACGACAGCCGTCGCCAGTCAGTGGCTGATCTTCGACAGCTTCGTGCGCGAGGCACGCCTGCTCAGCGCCAAGCACGGGTCGCGCGCGTCGGCGATGGCGCTGGCCGACGCCCAGAGGCTGATCATCGAGGCGGTGGACCTGGCCTACTACCAGGTGCAGTTGGGCCATGAACAACTCCGCATCGCCCAAAGCGACGAGCAGTTCAGCCGCGAGCAGCTCGACGTGGCGCGCAGGAACAGGGAGGCGGGCAAAATCACCGAGGCGGACGTACTCAACTTCGAGGTGCGCGTCCGTGCGGCCCAGGCCAACCTCGTCGCGGGTCGCGGCGAGATCGACACGGGAAGGGTGCTGCTGGCCGAGCTTTTGGGGCTGCCCGAAGCGCGACTCGGCGATGAGGTCGAGCTGCTCACGTTACAGGCTGAGACCGAACAGGAACTGACCGCGCCGTCCGCCGATGAGTGGATCGTCGAGGCCATGGGGTTGCGGCCCGACTTGGCCGGAGCTCAATACGTCGTGAACGCAAGGTCCGAAAACATCGTGCTCGCCAGGGGTCAGTTCGGCCCCGAGATCGCACTCCAGGGAACCTGGGGGTTCGAGCGTCTCCACAACGTCCGTTACGGGGCCGAGGATCAGACCTCAGCCGTGGGGGTTGAGATGCGATGGCCCCTGTTCACCGGCGGCCTGCGCACTTCCCAGCTTCGCCGCGCGCACGCGCAGTGGTGGGAGGCCGTCGAGCAGCTCCGGCAGAAAAGGCTCCAGGTCGCCTCGGAGGTCCGACGGGCGATCGTCGACGTGGTCAACGCCCAGGAGCAGGTCAAACTCCAACGGATGAATCTCGATTCGACCACGGAGAACCGGCGCATCGTGCGGACCGAGTACGCCGCAGGCAAAGCGTCGCTGGTTCGGCTCAACGAAGCGCAGCGGGACTTCGTCCAGACGGAGGCTGAACTGGCGCGCGCGCGGATTCGCCTTCGCCTGGCTTGGAGCCAGCTCCATTCAGCCGCGGGCTACTACGCGCGGGAGGGCACGGCCACCTCTCCGGGCCCGCTCGAACCGGCCGGCGACGCGCAACGCGAAACGCACCATCCCGTTATGCCCGCCACGGCTCCCCACGACCAGCCGTGAGGGAAAAGGAGAAACGCCGCCGACCGCCGTACCGGCGCACCACTCCCCCTGTTTCACGCTGATATTCTTTGCCGAAACGACAAACAAGCAACTTGGGCGACGCGTTCCGCGCTCTCAGTCCTGTTGAAGTTCGCTGTGAATTTCGCGCCGGATGCGGTTAATCGCATCGGTGATCTTGTTCTTGCGCAGAACGTCCACGTCGTGCGGCAAGTCGTCCTGGCGGATAAAAAACGAAAACGAGGAACCGTCCGGCATGGGGAAGGTGAGTTGGCCGACGATGGCATTGGAGCGTATCGCGGCGACCGCAGCCTGCACGTCGACCGTGGCCGTACTGGGCAGGCTCGCGGAGGGCACGTCGTAATTCGGTTGCGTGATGCGCAGGCCGTCCGGCTCGATGACGTAACTCAGGCCGGTCTCGCCGGCGACGACCTCGAGCGCCTGGCGCACCGTCGCGTTCTCGATCGAAAGCGAGAACCGCTCCGTCGTCTGCGGCGGCAGACCGGCCAGGACGCCGGGATCGAAGTGGATGAGCACCCCGGCCTGGTTGGCCAGATCCGTCAGGGCGGCGGCCAGATGAATGTTCGTGTAGCGCAGCGAGACCCGCTTATCGAGCTGCCGCTCGATCTGGCGGGCCTTGGGCAGCACGACGATTTGCGTGCCGTCCGGATACCACGTCCAACCCTGCTCCTCGCAGGCCTGCTCGAGAACCTCGGCTGCCGTGCCGGCCCCGACGGCGCTGGCCCGTTGCAGGAGCGTCCGGCGGTTCGCCTCGCCGTTCTCGGCGGGAATGTCCCTGAATTGGAACTTGAGTCCATCGAACAGCGCGTCGCTGTATTCCTGATGATAAAGCGGACCGAGCGTATCGAGGTCCTCCCACGTGGGACGGCGGGCCAAGCGACGCAAAGGTGCTACCGGCTCGAGGAGGAGACCCTCTGCCGAAGGCGTGAAAGTAAAGCCCAGCGGCGTGAGCAGGGCCGTCAGCGCCTCGCGGAGCGTGCGCTGCTGGATCGCGGCCGACACCCGCGTCTGCCAGCCATAGGGCAGAAAACGTGCGGCCTCCGGAGTAAGCGCGATGGAGAGGTCGACCTGCTGCGCCAACTTTTCGAGGACCTGCACGAGCGGCTGGTCCTCGACGTGCAGGTCGATCGCATGATCCAGCGCCATCGCCGCACGGACGCCAAGCTCGCCCCGGGCATCCGGCGATGTGCTGGCTGGTGGATCGGATATCTGAGCGACGTCCACCTCGGGTAGCCCGTTCTGCGCGTCGGCCGCCGGCCAGGCAATCGACAGCGTCGCCAAAGCCAGCAAACATCGCGCCCGATATCGTTTGTGGATGGGAGGAATGAGACGGTTTTGTGTCATGGCGGACTCTCCCTCGCTGTCGTTCACCCGCCCCGCCGGGCCAATGCGACAAGGTGCGGCCCGCGGGGGCTGCCTAGCCCACCGTTGTACCCGCACCGGGCCATTCAGCCAAGGCAGCGGAAGAGTGGGTCACATGGGGGGGAGGCCCAGAAAGTCGTCCAGGAATCCCGGCTCGCTCTCTTCCGGCGTGTTGACCATGAACAGATGCCAGGAAGGCAGCGATTCGCGCGCTTCGTCGGCGCGACGGATCTCCTGAGCCAACTCCGTGGAGCGCGGAAAGGCAACGTGCAGACCGGGGCGGTCCTCGCCAACGGCCGAAGTGCCCGCGCGGTCGAACTGGACGAGCAGCGTGTCTTCCGAAGTGTCGGCGCTGCCTTGCGGCTGCGGGCTGTTGTAGACGATCTCGATGGGTTCCGACGAGGGGCCGGTGACGGGCGGGGCGACGGCGAGCCAGAGCATCCAGGCGACGGCGGCCGCCACGGCGAACGGCATCGCCACGCGCGCCCATCGCGGCAGGCGGATCACCCTGGCCGGCTGGGCAGGCGACTCGATCCGGTCCATGAGACGGGCCTGAAACCGTGACCAGTCGACGTCCGGCAGCGGCCGAGTCTTGCCAACGACAAGCCGATCGACCCGCGCGAGCGACTCATACGCCTCCTGCAAGGCGGGCTCGCGGGCAATCCGCTCCCGCAGCGCAGCCACCTCATCGCCGGTCAGGTCGCCGTCGAGCAACCGGCTCAGCAGGAACTCGTCATGTTCGTCGATCGGTCGCATCCGTCTGTCTACGCCTCTCTCTTTTACGGCGCTTTACCTTGCCGCTCGGTACAGCTTGCGCTTGGCCAATGGACCAACCTGATACCGGTCACAACACTCCCTGTTCCTCGAGCAGTTGCCGCAATCGTTTCCGGGCCTGGAAAACGTTCCACTTGACCGTTTCGAGGCTGCATTCGAGCATCTCGGCGATGTCCTTTTGCGCCCACCCCTCAATGGTAAAGAGCGTCAATATCAGCCGTTGCCGTTCGGACAGTTGGGCCAGGGCCCGTTCGAGGATCGCCTCCGCTTCACGGCCCTGGCTCTGCTCGATCGGGCCGGCCTCCGGCGACGGCGGTTCGCTTGCCGCCCGCTCGAAATCACCCTTCGGCCCATCGTCGAGCGATGCCGTCCGTGACGCCTGTCGCGACCGCCGCAAATTGAGCGCCAGGTTGCTGACCGTCCGCAGAAGCCATGGGCCGAACCGCCGGGGATCCTTCAACTGCTTCAACGACCGATAGGTCCTCAAGAACGCGTCCTGAACGACCTCCTGGGCATCGTCGTTTTGGCTGAGCAACCGATAGGCCGTCCCGAACGCTTTCTGCTGATAGGCCCCGACCAGCCGCCCGAATGCCTCGCGGTCTCCATCCAACGCCGCCAAGACCCACGCCGCATCGCGATCGGCAGACTCCTGCGTAAAAAGGGGCCGATTGGCTGGCTTCATAGGGTTAGACACCGGAACCACTCTGGGGTTAGCGTGGGGTCGTTGAAAAGCGGGTTGAAGAATATCGGCCCCGCCGTCCGTCTGTCAATCGGCCGAAGGTGCCCCGCAAGCTTGCCAGAGCACCATTGAAGTGCTATAGGTATTTATCAATGAAGGAGTTAAAGACGATCAGCGAGGTCCGCTCCCACCTTGAGCCGCTCCGGCGGGCGGGTCGATCTGTCGGCTTGGTGCCGACGATGGGAGCCCTGCACGCCGGGCACCGTTCCTTGATAAGGGCGGGACGGGCCGACTGCGACGAGCTGGTCGTCTCGATCTTCGTGAATCCGACCCAGTTCGGCCCCGGCGAAGACTACCAGACGTACCCGGGGGACGAGGCGGCGGACCTGGCCGTCTGCCGCGCGGAGGGCGTGGACTCGGTTTTTCTGCCCGCGGCCGAAGAAATCTACCCGCCCGGCGACTCGACGCGGGTCACAGTCGGGCGAGTGACGGAGGTGCTCTGCGGCCCGCTCCGGCCGGGGCACTTCGACGGCGTGGCGACGGTGGTGGCCAAGCTGTTCAACATCGTCCAGCCGCATCGGGCGTATTTCGGCCAGAAGGACGCGCAACAGGCGGTCGTCATCCGCCGGATGACGCGCGACCTCTGCTGGCCGACGGAGATCGTCGTCTGCCCGACGGTCCGCGAACCGGACGGCCTGGCCCTTTCCAGCCGAAATGCCTACCTGACGTCCGAGCAGCGACAACAGGGGTGCGTGCTCTACCGGGCGCTGTGCCGGGCGCGCAACCGGATCGAGGCCGGCCCGTGCGACACGGCCGACCTGACGGCGGAGATGCGCGGCATGATCGAAGCAGCCGGCCCGTGCACGATCGAGTACATCGAAGTAGTCGACGCCGATACGCTCGAGCCGCGGCCGGTGGCTGCGGGCCGTTTTCTCGTCGCACTGGCCGTGCGGATCGGCCCGGCCCGGCTCATCGACAACATCATCGTCGAGGCCGGCCGCGTGGACGCCGCACCCCCTTCGGATTAGCATGGGTGTGATCGGCTCGTTATCGGTTTCTGCACGGAGTGCGCTGCTCCCCCATGTACCCCACGCTGTTTCACCTTCCAATCATCGGCCTACCGATCCGCAGCTACGGTCTCATGCTCATGATCGCCTTCTTGGGCGGGTCGTGGTGGGCCGCCCGGCGCGCGGCCAAAGTCAAAGCCGACCCGGACTTCGTCATCAACCTTGGATTCGTGGCGCTGGTGTCCAGCATCGTGGGCGCGCGCGTGTTCTACGTGGTCCACTACTGGGATCGCTTCGAGGGGCGCGGTCTGGTCGAAATCATCAATCTGACGGCCGGTGGGATGGAGTTCTACGGCGGCTTTCTCGGCGCGTTCTTCGCCACGGTCGGCTACATCGTGTTGAAAAAAAGATCGATTCGCCTCTATGCGGACATCGTCGCGCCTTCGATCATGTTCGGCATGGGGGCGGCCCGGATCGGCTGTTTCCTGAACGGGTGCTGCTGGGGCGCGGTGTGCGTCCATGAGCTGCCCTGGTCCGTGACGTTCCCCCTGGGCAGCCCCGTCCAGTATCGCCACTGGGAGGAGCGGCTGGCACCTCTGCCGGCCGAGCTGATCGTCGTCAGCCGATCCCACGGCGGCGCCTACCCGCTCCCCCGGGACTGGCTGAATGGCGACGCACGGGATGAGTCCTTGCAACGGTTCATCGAAGCCCAGGCGAACCGGTTCAACATGACGCCCGAACAGCTGCGCGTATTGGCCGCCCGCCACGAGTTTCGCTCGATGCCCGTGCATCCGGCCCAGTTGTACGCGTCGATCAACGGGTTCCTCCTGGCGATTCTCTTGAATGCCGTCTTTTATCGGCGACGGCAGCACGGGGTGGTTTTCGGCCTGATGCTTCTGCTCTATTCGGTCAACCGGGTAATCGAGGAAATCATCCGGAGCGACAATCCGCACGATGTGGTCGGCATGACCGCGTCGCAATTCGTCAGCCTGCTGCTGCTGGTTTCAGGCGTCCTCTGGCTGGTCGCGATTTATCGCATGCCGAGGCGCGCGCCTTGTGCTGCTGAACCGACGCCTGCACCGGCCAGAAAAAGCACGGCCGGCCCGCGCAAAAAAACGGCGCCGCGGCGAACGCGCTGACACACGTACTCTGGCCAACCGCCGCCTTTACGGGGCCGGCGCGGTAGTCTGATGGGTAAGGATGACGTTGGCCGTCTTCGGGACGGCCAGGTTGAGTGCGCCCACGGCCCGACTGGCGTAAGTGCGGATTTCGAGATCCTCGGCCGCGAACGCCTCCTCGTGCAGCCGCAGGGTCATCGCCGCATCGAGATGCGAACCGAACTGGCGGGCCGACTCGGCCAAGGCCACGTACGCGACCTTTCGCAGCCGATCGCTCTGCTCGTCGGACAAGGCAACCGCAGCGATCGCACGCTGGGCATCCGCCCGATCCAACAGCCCCAAGACCTGCAGCGATTCGATCCGCAGTTGCTCGGATGGCGAGTCGAGCACCTCGATCAGGGCCGAACAGGCCGCGGCCGGATCCAGAACGGAGCGTCCGTGGATGGCAAGGTCCCGCAGCACACGGGCAGCTTCGAGGGCGAGGCTTCCGCTGACCTCTTCGTCGAGTGCCGTCACGCCCATCTCGCCGGCCGCCTCCTCCCGTAGCACGAGCAAGGCCTTGGCATCGACCTCCTGGCCCTCGGCCAGCCGGAGCAGCCGCCAGGCCGGTGCAGGGACGGCGTCCAGCGACCCTTCCGCGACGGGCTCGTCGTGGCGGGCGTAGACCACAACCGGTACGAGGCCGAAATGCTCGTCTTCTGCCAGGGCACGCATCGCCTGAACGAGCGGCGGATTCGCGATCGAGGCATTCAGGAAAATACCGTCCAGATGCGTCCGTTCCCGACGGGCCCAGGTCATCGCATCGGTGAAGCGGGCGGCGACGTGTACGTCCGCCTCATGCTGCTTGGTAAGTTCTTCCGTCAATCTGCGGCCAACCGTTTCATCCGGTTCCACGAGCAGGTAATAACGCTGCCCCGTCAAGGTCAATGTCGAAGCCAGGACGGGCACGACTACGTCGGCTGCCTCGAAGGGTTGCGTGGGCATCGCACGGCCCAAGGCCAGTGCCGCCTTGACACGGACGAGCAGGTCGGGGAATACCAGCGCCTGTCCGAGACTCAGTCGGCTGTCTTCCACGGCACCGGCCATCACGGCCGGTCCGGCCGTCCCGTCCATCGCCGCGATCGCCCCGAGCGCCACGTGCCGGTCGCGTTCGACCAGCCCCCGCCCCAGAACTCGCAGGCACAACCGCGGGCCGGCAACCCGGGCGAAATAGACGTTCCTCAAAAAATCAGGCGGGCGGGTCCGGTCTTCCGTCTCGACGACCTGGTCGTTCTGGACGTCCAGCCCCAGCGCCGCCTCGCGGCGGAAATTGGCCGCCAGCCACAAAGCTACGACTTCCGGTGCATCCGGTTCCAGCTCCAAGGCTTGCTCGCAACACCGCATCGACATGACCAGATGGAAGATGGCTCGGGGGACGGCGATCGGTTTGACCGTGTCGCCCGTGGCGTACCAGACGTTGGCTGTCTCGTCCCGGGGGTCGGCGGCCAGTGCGTCGGCGTTATCGTAGTACCCCTCGGCCAGGTCCGCGAACAACTCGAAGGCCGGCAAGTCCAGGGCGCCGGGGTTCTGTGCGATGATCGTGGCGATCGCCTCGGTCGCCACGGAGCGGACGAGCGGGTTGGCCTGCGGGTCGCTTGCCAACCGCTTGAGGTAGGGCAGCGCCTGCGGATAACCCAGCTCCCCCAAACCTTGGGCGACGGCCCTCTGGATCACGGGATCCGAGATACCCAACGCCTGGACCATCGGATTGACGATCTCCTGGCCGAGTCGGGCGAACACGTCAATCACGAACGGATGGAGCTTCGCCCGATCCGGATCGTCCAGCACGCGCAGCAGCCAGGGGACCGCATACTCGCCTGTATCGCGGAGCCGCTCCAGGCCCGTCATTCGCTGCGTCGGCGTGCCGGCAAGCAGCGCGATGCTGTCGAGGATGCGCCTGGGGTCCCGATGGATCGTGCGATGAGCCTGGCGAATGAGATCGAGCACCTCCCGCGCGTTGTCGGCGATCGGCGTATTATTGATCAGCAACAGCAGGACATCGATCGCATCCTTGTAGTAGTCCTCACCGGTCAGCCGAACGAGTTCTCGGGCAGCCTGGGGGGACAGGGGATCCAGAACGGGAAGGTCCAACAGGGCTTGCGCGTAGCTGTCGGCCACTTCGAACTGCCCGATGAGGGCAAAGTGGAGGTAATTGGCGAGGTTGGCCTCGATCGCTTCCAAGGCCGCCTCGTCGGCGGCGACGGGGGCTTCGTCGGCCGAGGAGACCGCCTGCGCGGTGGCCGGTTCGTCCGTTTCCGCGGCCTGCTGGGCTGAGACCGCACCGCTGCCGGCCAGCACGACGGCCACGAACGCCAGGCGCACGAGGTGCCTCAACCGGATATTCGCACGGGGACTTCGCATCTTGACCTCCGATCAGGGGACACCGCGTCCACAACACCATCAGGCGATGGCTACGGAATGCACGCGAGAACGGGCAGATTATAAAACATGCCCCCGGCACGTCAAAACAGGCCCTCAAAGCCGCGGCTCGGATCGGAAGGAAGCCCTGCCGGGAGCACCCTCTAAAAAGACCCCCACCCGACTTGCCAAAGGCCTGCTAAAATGTCATACTGAAGGGTCTGGATCGGCCGATAGTAGAAGGGTCGATCGGCGGCCTCGTTCCGGCGAGGCCCGCGACAAGTGAACCAAGGAGCCCCCTGCCCGTCCGCGGTTGGGTCCCGGGCGTGGTGGGGCCGGCTGTACAGCCGGTAGGGCTCAGCCGTCGCGATCTGCGGAATCGCGGCGGTTCAAACCATGGATAACCTATTGGAAAGGAGAAAACCATGGCTTCGCAACCGCAGGGGCGCGCTGCTGCGCCCGCATCCCGGCCGACCGCGACCGCCAACCCGCCGGCCACCCCGTCCCCACGTTCCGGTTCGCAACTTCTCCACGAGGTGCTCATCGAGCAGGGCGTCGAGGTGATCTTCGGCTACCCCGGCGGCGCGATCCTGCCGACTTTCGACGCGCTCTACGAGAGCCCCATCCGGTTCATCCTGACCCGCTGCGAGCAGGGCGCCGGCCACATGGCGGACGGCTACTCGCGCGCCACCGGCAAGGTGGGCACCGTGGTGGTGACCAGCGGCCCCGGCGCGACAAACCTGACGACCGCCCTGGCGACCGCGTGCATGGACTCGATCCCACTCGTGGCCATCACCGGGCAGGTCGTCACAGCCGCCATCGGCAACGACGCGTTCCAGGAGGCCGACGTCGTCGGCGTGACGCGACCGGTCACCAAGCACAACATTCTCGTCAAGGACGTCAAAGATCTGCCGCGGACCATCCGTGAAGCATACTACATCGCGCGCACGGGCCGGCCCGGCCCGGTCCTCGTGGACCTGCCCAAAGACGTCCAGGTGGCACTCGGCGAGGATGCCGATGCCGGCAAACTCGCCCTGCCGGGGTATCGGCCCCGCTACAAGGGCAATCCGCGCCAGATCCGCATGGCGGCCGAGGCGATCAACGGCTCCGAACGACCCGTTCTCTACATCGGCGGAGGAGTCATCTCCGCGAATGCCTCCGAGGAGCTCCGCCAGCTCGCACGCAAGGGCAACATACCCGTCACGACGACGCTGCTGGGCATGGGCGCGATCGACGAGGTGGCCGACGCCGATCTGGCCCTCAACATGCTGGGCATGCACGGAAGCGCCTATGCCAACTACGCGGTCCAGGCGTGCGACATGCTCATCGCGGTGGGGGCGCGCTTCGATGATCGGGTGACCGGAAAAGTGGATACGTTCGCGCCGCACGCGCGGATCATCCACATCGACGTGGACCCGTCGAGCATCAGCAAAGTGGTCGACGTGGACATCCCCGTCGTCGGCGATGCGAAAGCGGTGCTCGCCGAGCTGGCTGCCCGGGTCAAACATCGCGACCGGGCGGAGTGGTTCGAGCAGATCAACAACTGGAAGCAGCGCTACCCCTTTGCTTACCACAAGCAGGAGGGTGCGATCCTTCCCCAGCAGGCGATCGAGGAGGTGTTCCACGCGACGAAGGGCGACGCGATCATCACGACCGGCGTGGGCCAGCATCAGATGTGGGCCGCGCAATTCTACAAGTGGCGTTTCCCGAGACAGATGATCACCTCCGGAGGGCTGGGGACGATGGGCTACGGGTTCCCCGCAGCGCTCGGGGCGGCCGTCGGCCGGCCGGACCGGACCGTGATCGACATCGACGGCGACGGCAGCTTCCTGATGACCTGCAACGAGTTGGCCACCGCGGCCGAGTACAAGATACCGGCCAAGGTGGTCATCCTCAACAATTCCTTTCAGGGCATGGTCCGCCAGTGGCAGGAGCTGTTTTTTCATCGCCGCTACATGGGCACGCCCATGACCAACCCCCGTTTCGCACGGGTGGCTGAGGCGTTCGGATGCGCCGGTTTCGAAGTCTCCGACCCGAAGAACCTGCCTGACACGATACGCCAAATGCTGGCCGAGCCTGGGCCGGCCGTGTTGGACGTCCACGTGGCGCCCGAGGAAAATGTCTATCCGATGGTGGCCGTCGGCAAGAGCCTCCACGAGATGGAGATGGGCGGGATGGCTTGACGGGCACGCAGTGTTCGATGGTGCTGGCCGGCCAACGGCAGTGAGCAAGCCTGCCGTTTGTGCGTCGTAAAAGGGCAAAAGACATGCTCCAGGGCGAACAACTTGACACGAGTTCGGTGGCGACGCGTTCGGGTCGCCAGGAATCCCGACGCATCTGGCCGGCTGTCCGCCGCCTGCTTCGAACGCGCATCGTCGCCGGCCTGATCACAGTGATCCCGATCTGGGTAACGTGGGTAGTTGTCAAGTTCGTCTTCGACCTGATGAAATCGGTCACTGAGCCGGCGGCCGAGAAAGTCAAGGACCTGCTCGTCTACGCCTACCCGCAACTGGTGCCCGCACTGGTAAGCCGGTACGTCAATTACGCCGTGCCGGTCATGGCCGTCCTGATGACGCTGTGCCTGCTCTACGCGCTGGGCCTGATGACGGCCAGCGTGTTCGGGAGGCGACTGCTGGATGTGATCGACGTGACGATGGGCAAGGTGCCCTTCGTCAAAACCGTCTATAACGCGACCAAACAGATCATGGTCACGTTGGGCGGCGGCGCGTCGATGGACAACTTCAAGCGCGTCGTGCTCGTCGAGTTTCCCCGTCCGGGCATGAAGTGCATCGGCTTTCTGACGGCGGTCATCAAAGACATCGACACGGGCCGTGACATGGCCACGGTCTTTATCTCGACGACGCCAAATCCGACGACCGGATACATGGAGATCGTGCCGCTCGAAGAGGTGTCCGAGACGGGCTGGACGGTCGAGGAGGCGGTGAAACTGCTGATGTCCGGCGGTATTCTCAGCCCGCCGACGGTGGCATTCGACAAGGTCCATCCGGTGAAGATCGGGCAGCGGGAACTCGCGCCGGCCGGTGTAAGCGAGACCGTGCCCGCGCGCCTCACTCCATTGGAGGCTGAGCCGAACGGTTCAAAGCCAATTGCACAGGATCCCAAGCGATGAACAAGCATATCATTTCAGTGCTCGTGCAGAATGAGCCGGGCGTGCTGGCGCACATCGCCAACATGTTTGCAGCGCGCGGCTTCAATATCGACTCGCTCGTCGTCGGCCGAACGGAAGACCCGACCTTTTCGCGGATGGTCATCGCGTCCACCGGCGATGATCTGACGATGGAACAGATCCGCAAGCAGCTCGGCAAGATCGTCCCCGTCGTCAAGGTCCAGGACCTCAGCGAGCAGGAGGTTGTCGAACGCGACCTGCTGCTGGTGCGCGTGCACTGTCCGCCGGAAAAGCGGGCCGAACTCTACCAGGTGACACGGATCTTCCGTGGCTGCATCGTGGACGTGGGGCGCAGTTCGGTCGTCATCCAGTTGACCGGACCCGAACGCAAAATCGAAGCATTCGTCGAGCTGTGTCGGCCCTACGGGATCAAACAGCTCTCGCGCACGGGTGTGATCGCCGTACCGCGGGCGAGCGGACAGCAGGCGACCGGCAAGACCGCCACCGCCAAGCAGACCCGCACGCGCCAGCCGGCCGAGTCGAGCGACAATGCCGCACCCTCGCCCGTCCTGCCTCCGAGCTGAAACGGGGGATAACCACCTTCCGAGCCGCGACCGTGAGGAAGCGAACCTTAATCAGCGCAATTTGCGAAATCTGTGGATAAACAAAAATGAATCCGCAGATGACGCAGATGACCCTTGACACGACGCGCCGCTTTGCGGCCATTGCGGGCGAAACCCGCGGCGTCGAGTCATGGGTGACGCAGATTCGAGTTGCCAGACCCGAGCCGCGACCGTGAGGGAGCGGTTTATTGTGGGTTGTCGAACACCGCTTCCTTACGGGCGCGGCTCGGAAAGAGTTATCACGCGCCCGTTGACGACCACGCGCTCGATACGCGGGCCGATCAGGCAGGTGATCTCGTAAGGGATCGTGCCCAACGCGCCGGCCAGTGATTCCACACTGTGCGGTGAGGCCGGGTCGTCGTCGATGATGGTCACCGGATCGCCCATGCGCACATCGCCGGCCTCGGTGAGGTCCACCGTGGTCTGGTCCATGCTGACGCGTCCGATGACCGGGACGGACACGCGCCCGCGCTGCCGGACCGGTTCGAGCGTCATCACGCCCTTGTTGCCCAGCAGTCGACGATAGCCGTCCGCGTAGCCGATGGGCACCAGGCCGACGCGACTGGGGCGACGCGTCACGAAGGTTCTCCCGTACCCGACTGCGTGGCCGGCCGGCAAGGCCCGCACGGCCACCAGATGGCTGACGACCCGCATGCAGGGACGCAGCTCGGCCGGACGACACCCCGCCGGCCCGCCCCAGTAGCCGTACATGGCCAACCCCGGCCGGGCGCGGTCAAGATGTGCTTCGGGCAGCCGAAAGATGGCGGCCGAGTTGGCTACGTGGTAGGCCCCCACGGCCAAGGCGTCGCCTACCAGCCGATCGCGCAGCTCCAGAAACGTGCGGATCTGACGCCGTGCAAAGTCGAGATCCTCCTCGTCGGCCGTGGCCAGGTGTGTGTAGACCGAATCAACGCGCAGGCCGGTCGTAGCGGCGGCCGTTCGAAGCAGTGCTTCAGCCTCGGGCGGCGGCAGGCCCATCCGACCCATGCCGGTATCGACCTTGACGTCCACGCGGGCGGTCCGGCCCTGGCGGGCGGCCTCGTCGGCCAGCAGACGGAGCTGCGCGTCGCTCATGATCGTCAGGGCAACGTCGCAGGCGACCGCCTGTTCGGCATTTGTGGCGGCCTGCCGTGCCGTCGCCTCGCCCAGCACGGGCGCAAAACACGAGATCCCGCGGCACCACCCCAACGCGCGAAGTTCGACCGCCTCGGCCAGACTGGCCACCTCGAGGCCGGGAATGCCCGCTTCGTCCAGCGCCGGCAGAACGCAGCGCACGCCGTGGCCGTACGCGTCGGCTTTGACCGTCGGGCACAGGGCGGTGTGGACCGGCAACCGGCGGCGCAGAGCCGCCAAGTTGGATCGGATGGCGGATGGGTCGATCTCGGCACGGACGGGTGCGTTCATGGCGCGCGACTCTACCGGCCCCGACGAGGCACGGTCAAGCCGGTGTCGGCTTCCCCCCGGCCCCCGCGACTGGTGATCGGTCGCGAAGTGGGGTATCATGAACCTGTTGACCGCCGAACGGGCTCCCGGAGCCCGTGCAGCCGAAAGAACCATCAGGTACCGACTCGCCGCCACCGTACATGCAAAAAAAACTGACCCAACCCGCATTGTTCGCCGAACTCGGCGTCGAACCCCCCTTCCTGACCGCGCTGGCCAGGCTCGGCTGGACCGAACCGACGGACATCCAGAAACAGCTCATCCCGCTGGCCCTGACCGGTAAGGACGTTCTCGGCCAGGCACGCACCGGGACGGGCAAGACGGCCGCATTCACCCTGCCGACACTCCAGCGGATCGAAAAAAACAAGGGGCTCCAACTGCTCGTGCTCGTGCCGACGCGCGAGCTGGCCGTCCAGGTCGCCGCCGAGATGCAGCGGCTCGCCGAAGGGTCCGAGCTGCGGATCGTCGCTGTCTACGGCGGTCAGCGCGTCCGCGAGCAGCTTCACCAGATCGGCCGCAAGCCCTGCGCCGTCGTCGGCACGCCGGGCCGGCTGATGGACTTTCTCCAACGCGGTGCGCTGCACCTGGACGCAATCCGGTTCGCCGTCCTCGACGAGGTCGACCGGATGCTCGACATCGGCTTCCGCGACGACATCCGCAAGATCCTCGGCCAGATCACGACCAATCACCAGACGATCTTCGTGTCGGCCACGATCAGCGACGAAATCGACCGGCTCGCCCGGCGGTACATGAAAGACCCGGTCACCGTCGACGTGTCACGCGACAGCATGACCGTCCAGGAAGTCCGCCAGTCCTATATCACCGTCAACCGGCGCGACAAACTCCGCGTCCTGCGCATGCTGCTCGCGCAGGAACAGCCCAAACTGACCATCGTGTTCTGCAACACGAAGCGATACTGCCGCGAAGTCGCCCGGCATCTCCATGCAGCCGACATCGACGCGCTCGAGATCCACGGGGACCTCATGCAGCGCAAGCGCGACCAGGTCATGAAGCGGTTCCGCAAACACAACCTGCGCGTCCTCGTGGCCACGGATCTGGCCGCCCGCGGGATCGACGTGCGCGGCATTACGCACATCGTCAATTTCGACGTCCCCGACGACCCGGAGAACTACGTGCACCGGATCGGCCGGACCGCGCGGATGGGCTCGTTCGGCAAGGCATTCACGCTTGTCACGACCCAGGAAGGTAAGCAGCTGACGGCCATCGAGATGCTCATCAACAAGCAGATTCCCGAAGATATGATCGAAGGCTACACACTCACCGCAACCGAACCGGCGCAGGCATCCGAGCCCGCACAGGCGGCTGCCCCTTCTCGCTTCCATAAAACCGCACGTGAACCGCAGACTTCCGACGATCCGGCCGCTGCCTCCGCCTCACCCGCGGCCAAGCGCCTCGGGGCTCGGTTCAAACCGCGCCGCCGGCGACGGCGCTAGCGCTGTTTTCGATCGGCGAGTTTCAGCGAATCAACGGCCGACACGGGATTGCAAAATTGCTTGCTTTTTGGGGACCGAACTGTCCTGAGCGGCCACGCGACAGCAAAGCTGCCGGCTGTGAAATGCAGCCCTGTCACTTTTTGTGTGACCGATAACCTGTACACTGCCGGTACCCGGGGCGCTGGAAAACCGCAACAAACAGTTTCTTGAAAAAAATCCCCCGGACGCGCCAAAAAAACTCCCGTTCCCGCGTTGTATTTATCCGATAAGTAATGTAGAAAACAGATGTTTCCGGACGGTTTTTCGGATCCGTCGGGTCGGGCGCATCCACACACAAGTCGTTTCGGCGAAGGTGCCAAACTTATCCATTGGCGAAGGTGCCTATGGACCCTCACAAACGCATGACACGAACGCTGGCCTGCCTGGTCGCTTCGATGAGCATCGGGGCGGCATTCCTGGATTGGCTTCGCCCGGACGATTTTTCAGGGGCTTCCCGCGGCATCGAACTGATCGCACGCGGTGCGTCTCCGACGAGCGGATGGGAGGCCGTCCGGGTCACGACCCACTCGGGCGATGCGGGCGACCTGGACCTGCGAACGCATTTCGTAGTCGATCCGGAGGGTCACTACCAGCCGACACGCGGCTGGGAACGGCAGCGCGTCCTGGACGCCACGCCCACCGTCCGCGTGGTGCTCATCGTGCCGCCGAACCAGCAGGTGACACCCGACCAGCGATCGGCCGCTGAAAGCCTCGTATACCAGCTCCAAAACGCGTTAAGCCTGTCCCCCAATGACGTGCACTGGTTCTAGGGCCGGCCTGCGCCGTTTTTCACCGCCACAGGAAAAAATGCCGATTCCCCCTGTGCCCTGGCCCCTTTCGGGCCGGGGTGGTTCTTTTTTCGGCCAAGCGGGAGCCAGGGAGCGCCCCTCTCAAATGTATTCGGTAAACAGTTCCGGCGAAGGGCCGGGGATGACCACGGCCGAGACGAGCAAACCCTTTTCGCGGACGAGTTGAGCCCCGTTTTCGACGCCCGTGTGGCAGTTGGCCACGGTGCCGGCCATCATCACGAAACCCTTGCCGCCCAGCGCCATCGCCAGGTGGATGCGGAACAGGGTGACGGCCGCGGTCTTGGCGGCAATGTCGGCCGCCTCCAGGGCGCTGGCGGCTGAATAGGTCTCGATCACGCCGACAGCGCCGGGCCGACCCTCCGGCAAAACAACGGACTGACCCAGGGCCGGGAAGACCGACGCGTGCACGTTGGGGATGACCATCTGGTCGATGATACCGTCCGGCGCGGCGTCCAGCCCCGCTGCCATCGCGGCGTTAACGCCCGCCACGTTGCTGGTCACGACATTGATAAATTTGCCCGAGCAGATCGTCCGGCCAAGGACGAGCTCGACGTCGGCCGCCTTGAGCATCGCGTCCTGGACCTGGTAGCCGATGCCCACGCTGGTCAGTTCTATCATCCCGATCGCTTCACGCATGGTCCCTGTCGCCTTTCGTTGTATGCAGCGATAGCCTGCGTTTCTCCCGGCGGAACTCCCTGATCCGATCCGCAGCCGTAAGAAAGCAGACCTGAAGAGGACGCCGCCCACCAACGCACTGCTCATATTGCGGGGGCCCACAGGCCCGGGGTGGTACGGGCGTCCCCTACCTCCCTCTGATCGGTCGCTCCCGCGTAACGACCGCCCCACCGTGGTGGCCGTCTTCCCGGACAGTCCCGCGGGATCCTTATGGTGCGGGACGGCCGATTCCCGCCGCGTTGGCGCTGTTCACCACACCCTTTCCCCTGCCGGGCACGCCTACGCCTCGATGACCAGCGCGTCGCGGGCCGAACTGATCCGGCCGGCGATGCTCGCGTGAACCGCCGCTCCGAGCTTGTCGGTCGGCGGTCGGGCGATGAGGTCGCCGGCCTTGACCTGGTCGCCCGTGCGCACGACGGGCTCAGCCGGCGCGCCGATGTGCTGGGTAAGCGGCAAACGCACCCGTTGCGGTTGAACGCTCTTGGAGATCAGCGGCCCGACGTTGCGGTACTCGGACAGCCCGAGCTTGGCGATGAGCCGCTTGAGCGGCACACGGCGGTTGTTGAGGTGCATCTGCGGTCGTGCCTCGTCGGCCGCCACGTCCCAACGCTTTCCCTCGGCCGCCAGCCGCCTTTTGTTCTGCGTGCAGACGTTCTTGGGGTCGAGATCCTCCGGGCAGGCGATCATCGTACACAGGTTGCACTCGCAGCAGAACTGCGTCCCGATGACGTTCGCCTCGCCGATCTGGCTGTAGACGAGCGAGCGCATCGCCCGGTGCGGCTCGATCGGATGACCCAGCAGGTAGCGCGGGCACATCTCCGTACAGAATGAACACTGGTCGCAGCAGCTGGCCCCGATACGCACGATGGCCTGCCAATCCTTGCGGTAACGTGCAATGAGCCGATGCGACGCCGGCAGCACGATGAGCCCACCCGTCGTCTTGGTAATGACCCCGTCAAGCGAGTCGGCCAGCCGCCCCATCATGACCCCTCCGACGAGGACGGCCGGCTCTTCCACCGTCGCGCCGCCGGCCAGGGCGATCACTTCCCGGTAAGTGACACCCACCGGCACCGATACCGTCACGGGCTCAGCCACCGCGCCGGCGACCGTCAGAAACTTGTGCGTCACAGGCACGCCGCGGGCGACGTTGTAGGCCGTCTCCACGTTCATGACCACCGCCCCGACGGCCAGCGGGATCTTGCCCGGCGGGATCACCCGACCCGTCACCTCGTAAACGAGGATGAACTCGTCACCCGACGGATAACTGTCGGGCAACTCGGCGATGCGCATCTTCGGCACGAGCTTCGGCCGGAGAATCTCGATAACGTCCTGGTACTTGTACTTGATGCCGATGACAGCCGCCGACGCACCGACGAGCCGCCGGCCCGCTTCCAGGCCGGCGATGACTTCGTCGGCGTACGCGCGGAGCATCTCCTTGTCCTTGTGGAGCAGCGGTTCACACTCGGCCGCGTTCAAAAGAATGACGTCGGCCTTGGCGTTGAGCTTCACGTGCGTCGGAAAACCGGCCCCGCCGCCGCCGACCACCCCGCACGACTCCACCTGCTGTACGGTTACTTCCGCCATCGTCGCTGCTGGACCTCATGACAGAGCCTAAAAAATGCAGTTTATCAGGAGTCCGCGCCGCCTGCCAGACCGCCACCCGCTAAGCCGGTTTAAGTGTACCCGCCGATGCTGGGGCTTGTCGGCCGAGGGTCGGCCAGAGAAACTCCCCGGCGGAAGTCGGAGGGAACGGGCCTGCCGGGAAGGATGTTCACAACTTGCGACCGAACGTTGACCGGTCTGGGACATGAGGTAGCATGAGGGCGCGGGTCTGACATAAAACAACCTGACCGTTGGCCGCCTGGTCGTCCGCGGTCGTCGGAGGAGCTGTCATGCTACGAACGACACGTCGCAGATTTTTGAAGTCGTCAGCCATCACGATCGGCGCCGGTGCGCTGGCCGGCCCGGTTCTCGCGCGCCCCGGCCGCAATGCGAACGACCGCATCCGTGTCGGCCTGGTCGGGATGGGGAACCGGATGAGGTCGCACATCAACGCGCTGGCCCAACTGGAAAGCGAGAACGTGGATATCGTGGCCATCTGCGACTGCGATCAGCGCAGGATCGATACGGCCCTTCAGAACCACAACTTTCTGGCGGACGGGAAGGTGGCCGTCTACCGCGATCAGCGCGTGCTTTTCGACGACAAGTCGATCGACGCGGTCAGCTTTTCCACGCAGGATCACTGGCACGCACTGCAGACGATCTGGGCATGCCAGGCGGGCAAGGACGTGTACATCGAAAAGCCTGTCTCCTACACGATTCAGGAAGGCAGAAAAATGGTCGAGGCCGCCCGCAAGTACCGGCGCATCGTCCAGGTGGGCACCCAGAATCGCTCCAGCCCGAACATCGTCGAAGGCATCAACAAGCTTCAGGAGGGCGTCATCGGCAAGCTCTACATGGCCCGCGGCGTGTCCTACAAGATGCGCGGCCACATGGGCCGCAACGAGCCCGAACCGGTCCCGGAGGGCCTCGATTGGGATGCCTGGGTCGGGCCGGCCCGGATGGTCCCCTACGGCCACCTTCATCACCGCCTGTGGTACTGGTGCTCCAATTTCGCCAGCGGCGACATCGCCAACCAGACCGTCCACGACATCGACATCATCCGCTGGGGGCTGGGCCTCGATGCGCATCCGAACGTCATGATGTCGCTGGGGGGGCGCTACACGCCGGCCGAGGATGACGACTGCGACACGCCCAACACCCAGGCGCTGATCTGCCAGTGGGATGGCCGCGACATTCAGGTCACCTTCGAGGTCCGCCACTGGTACACGAACAGCGAAGCCGAAATGCGCGACAAGTATCCCTTCGTCGCCGCGAACCAGGTGGTAGGAGTCATCTTCTTCGGCAGCGAAGGGTACATGATCTTCCCCGACTATTCGAGCTACTACGTATTTCTGGGCTCCGACCGCAAGCCCGGCCCGCACGCGCACGACCCGGAGCACGGCATGATGGACCTGCCGCATTTCCGCAACTG
>Ga0272443_10002053_pt1 | contig 26861 bp, 18 predicted proteins | sample SSMAcet12_FD_193581 | JGI IMG/M metagenome (GOLD analysis project Ga0272443, IMG submission 193581) | Marine sediment archaeal communities from Little Sippewissett salt marsh, Falmouth, MA, United States - SSM-Acet-12 | ecosystem: Environmental > Aquatic > Marine > Wetlands > Sediment ... | reverse complement strand
CAACAGGCAAGAGAGATTTGAAAAAAAGTGCAGCGAGCGACCAGGAATTGGTTCAAGCATACGTAAAAGGTGACCAGTCAGCCATTGAGATATTGATCCAGAGGCACCGCAGAAAGGTGTTCACATACATATTGCTCACCATCAAAAATCACCAGCTGGCCGAGGACCTTTTCCAGGAGACTTTCATCAAGGTGGTGCAGTCCCTCCGGGGAGGCAGGTACAGGGACAACGGCCGGTTCCTTTCATGGGTCATCCGGATCGCCCACAACCTGATCATAGACCACTTCAGAAAAGAAAAGCAGATGAATTCGGTCTCCAATGATGACACGGAGGTGGATCTTTTCAACAGCAGGAAGTTCTCCGACGACAACATCGAAGAGCTGATCGTCCATAATCAGATCAGGGCGGAAATCCGTTCCCTGATCAATGAGCTGCCGGACGACCAGCGCGAAGTGGTCCTGCTCAGGCACTACGGCGGACTCAGTTTCAAGGAGATCGCCGAGCAGACAGATGTCAGCATCAATACTGCCCTGGGAAGGATGCGCTACGCTCTGATCAATCTTCGCAAGATGATCAGGGAAAAAGAGCTCACGCTGACCTCCTGCTGAGATTCTTTTTACATATTTTAACAATAATCGGGCAATCAGGAGCGTTTTATTCCAGGAAACCTAATTCTGTATTGCCTATGGTAAAAGTTTCTACCCTGTTCCACCGGGTGGATGGATTTTATGAATCAGAAAACAAGATCACATTCCCGATTGCACTGGACATTGAATTTGTGGATTCTTTCCTGGACCGCCTGCTGGAACCTTTGATTTTCGATCCCGGAGATGACTTAGTGGAGAAGCTGTTGCTGAAAATCTGAAGCGCAGACCGAAGACCGTCCCCAAGCGACGGTCTTTTTTTTTGAAGGATTGCAGGCCAGGATCATATATTTTCCCAATTTCGGGGATATAAAAACGCAACGTGATAATTTTGCTGGCGCAAAAAGATTCCAGGTTGCGTTGTTTATATCCTCTCAAGGGCAAGAACATTTCCGGGTCCCTACTCTGCAATCCCTTCAAATATATGTATCTTAAGGGAACTGGTGTGCCTTCGGTCCGTGACATAGTGTCCCTCTCCCGGGATCCGTTCGGAGGAAAGGCCGCTGCCTGAAGCAGATGCGGTCATCGCTGCCTAAGCTGGTGCGAAGCAGCAGGTTCAGCAGCGATAACTTATGCTGCGAAAGACCCCTGTCTGAAACAGATGCGAAAGACCCCTGTCTGAAACAGATGCGAAAGGCCGCTGTCTGAAACAGATGCGAAAGACCCCTGTCTGAAACAGATGCGAAAGACCCCTGTCTGAAACAGATGCGAAAGGCCGCTGTCTGAAGCAGATGCGAAAGGCCGCTGCCTGAAGCAGATGCGGTCATCGCTGCCTAAGCTGGTGCGACGCGGCTGGAGAGGGTATTCCCGACCGAAGATTGATTGCCGCGCAGATGTATACCCCCGCGGTTTCCGTCCTCAGCCTCGCATCGCCCAGGTGGAAGGGGGTGTAGCCGGCATCCAGGGCTGCCCTGACTTCTTCTCTGGTAAAATCTCCCTCGGGCCCCACCAGCAGGGTATAGCTCCGGTCGGGCGCCAGCCGGGTGATATGTACCTGTTCCGGGGTGCGATCCGGGGTGCGATCCGGCGTACCGGCATCCTCCCGGTCCGGGGAAATGCAGTGAGCGATGCCAAGGGTCCCCTGGTGGTCCGAACCGATGAATTCAATCAGGGTTACAGGTGCATGGAGCACCGGTTTGAAGGCCCTCAGGGATTGTTTCATGGCTGCGATCAGGATCTTTTCCAGCCTGGCGGTATTGAGCCTGGTTTTTTCCGTACGGTGACAGATCAGCGGAGTGATCTCCGTAATCCCGATCTCGGTGGCCTTTTCCAGGAACCATTCTAACCGGTCCGCACTCTTCGTGGGCGATATGGCAATGTGCAAAACATACGGAAGGGGATCGGGACCTGACAAACGGGTAAGGATCTTCAGTTTGCAGCGGGCCGGATGGGCATCCTCGATCACAGCTTCATACATTCCTCCCTTTCCGTCCACCAGCTGCACCTTCTCCCCTGCTTTCATCCTGAGGACACGGACCATGTGCCTGGATTCCTGCGGATCCAGTTCCAGGGTGTCACCCCGGGTATCGGGACTGTAAAACAGGTTCATGCGTTGATTTGAACCTAAAATTAGTAAATTAACCGGCCCAAACGCAGTCCCATGTTCAGAATCGGACTTCTTTCCGACACCCACGGATTCTGGGATCCTGAAATTGCCAAGCACTTCAGCCTGTGTGACGAGATCTGGCATGCAGGCGACATCGGCGATCCGGAAGTGGCTGACCGGCTGGAGCGTATCGCGCCCCTGGTCGCCGTGCACGGCAACATTGACGGGATTGCCATTCGGAGCCGTTTTCCCGAACACCAGCGCCTCACCAGGGAGGAACTAGACATCTGGATGACCCATATCGGGGGATATCCGGGCCGCTACGCACAGGAGGTCAGGCCGGCTATTTTCCGGAATCCGCCCGGACTGCTCATCTCCGGACATTCGCATATCCTGAAGATCATGCCGGACAAAAAATACGGATTTCTGCACATGAATCCGGGAGCTGCCGGAAAAAGCGGACTGCACCTTGTGCGGACACTGATTCGTTTCGAGGTATCCCGGGGAAAGGTCTCCAGTGCGGATGTGATCGAGCTGGGTCCCCGTTCCTCCGCCTGACTGCGGTCCCCCTCCCCTATTCCACCTCCTCGTATTCGAGGAACCGCTCCATAAAGAGCTCCAGCCTCCTGGCCGCAGCAAGACTGTACACATACTGGGGCTGGCCCAGTCCGGCCCTCACCCTCCGCTCGGATGCCCGCAAATCGAACACGATGTTGTTGAACTGCCTGTTTGAGGAAAGGACCTGCAGTCCCCCGGGCGAATAGGCAATATAGTACCAGGTGTTCCGGTCGACCATGAGGTAGATGTCGAAAATGTCCCCCGATCCTTTCTCCGCAAGTTCCACATAGGCATCCACCTTCTTATTGACCTGTATGTTCCCGATGTTCCCGATGCCCACCTTTCCGTTGTACCTGAAAGAACGGGTATCCTGGTTCCACTCCAGGGGCAGGTCATTGAAGAAGATGGTGTGTGACCACTCGGGCGGGATCTCATCATAGACACCGGTCAGCTCGAGCTGCCGCTCGAGTTTCCTGGCCAGGCTGCTTCCCAGCAGGTCCCGCATGGCCAGCCTGTAGTGATGGGCCATCAGGTTGACCGGCTCCAGGTCCGGCAGGCTGTCGATCTCGTTGCCCATCACCTGAAGGGCTTCCGGAGAAAAGTGAAAATCGAGACCCAGTACCAGGTGCGCCGTAAAATTGTCCTCGCTGATCCGGTGAACCGCCTGGCCGGTGGAAATGATCTTCACCTGGCCGTAATCCAGGTTCAGGTCGATGGGACCTTCTCCGTAAAGCTCACATGCGGCCGTATGCAGCCTGAGGTACCTGGCTGGTATGGTGGAATCGGCGATCTTCTCCGGAGTCGAGATCACATAACTCTCCCGGTCCGGTTCATAGAGAAGGACCCCTCCTGCATCGGTAATGGGTGCATCGAAATAATCCTTCCGCCCGGAAAGGAATGTGGGATAAATGTGTGTGGAATCACGGGTGATCAGCGACCCGGCAAAAATCTTCTGAAGGGCTGTGTTCTGCATCTGCTCTCCGGCGGGGATCCTGATATCCCTCGGATCGAGCTCAGCTGTGAACCGAAGCCATTCCCTACCCATGCGGCAGTCGTGCACGATCCTGGCACCTCCGTCGAAGGTGAGCCTGGGATTGTCCGCATACAGGTAAACCTCTCCCTGGAAATCGAAGAACGGGCTGAGCATAAAATCATCTTCCGGGTCGACCGTACCGGAGGACCGGGTCTGGAAGGTGGTGTCCACCCAGATCCTGGCAAATTTTACGGGATGGCTGTTTCCGAAGGCATCCAGGTAGTTGTAAGTTCCCGATCCGCTGTAAGATTTGGCACCCGAGACCGAAATGGATGCATCGTAGATGAGGTGCTGCCGGTTGATCTGGCTGGCGAGGACCTTTGCGTTCCTAAGCACATCCATGGTGGCCTGGTGCCCGATGTCCACATCCCCGCCCTCGGGAAAGACATACGCATCGGCCACCTCAATGAAGGGAACCCGGTGTGCGTGCAGCAACCTGTTCCGGTAATTGTAGACCGCTTCCGGCGCCACAAATTTGAGTCCATCCTGGCGTGGGTGGAGGGAAAGGTATGTGGGACCGTTGGTTTTCAGTGAATCAATGCCGATGTCCACATCGTTCGCACGCAGGTATTTTTCCTGCGACAGGGCAACCTCATCCCGGTCCATGAACCACATCATCCGGTCAAGCCGGGTCTCATACAGATTGAACGGCATCTCCACCAGGGTCCGGTCAGCCCGCGCGGTAAAGGCGCCGGTCCGCTCCTCCAGATCGATCTGAAGTGCCACGTCATCCGTTCGGAAAGCAACCTCATCCAGCTCTTCCGAAAGGAGTCCGACCCCTGCCGAATCGGCACGTACAGAGCTGATCCCGTACCTGAACCGGTTGGATTCCAGCCTGGCGTCGGTGATCGCCATGGTCCCGTCCCCGGAGAGCCCGGAGGGTCTCAATGCCAGGTTCCCTGCCAGGAACACACTGTCCCCGAACATTTTAAATGTTTCCGTCACCCTGGATACATGCATCACTTCCCTGCCCGGGACAAGGGTGACATCCGCCACCGAATTTTCCACGTGTGGAAATTCGGTGCCCTCCCTGTTTTCCCTGATCAGGTAACGGCGTGAGCGGGCCATCATGGAATCGGGGTGCATCAGGAAATCATCCGACCAGGTGGTGGATGTGAGGTAATCGAAAGAGCCGTAACCGTGCAGTCCCCTGCTGCTCATTTCGATATCATTGTAAAAGGTTCCCACACCACCGTAAAGGGGAAGCCCTTCTTCGGGGGCCTGAAGGTAGAATCCCAGGGAATTATCCTCCCTCAGGGTCATCTCCATCTCCAGGGGAGGAAGGATGGATGCGGAAACAAAGGTTCCCTGTAAAGCCAGCGCATCACGCCTGAAATTGTCCAGGCTGTCGATATAAAACGAATCCAGCTGAAAAAAGAATTCATTCCGGTCATAGACCCCTTTCTGAATGGAAGCCTCATCAAAAAATATATAGGCATCCCCCCGGCTGGTGAATTTCGGGTACCGGGGATATTCGGTCAGGCCGGATTTGTTCTGGGGATTGTCAATGAGCAGTTCACCGCTCATATCCTCGATCTTGTTGTCGATCCCTGCAAGAAGCGGTTCGCCGTACTGGTTCACCTGACCGGACCTGACAAAGATCTGCAGTGAATCGATGTCCTGCATGTTGATCTTGAAGCTGTCGTACTGGAAAAAGAAGTTGTTTCCGTAGAATCGGAACAACCCCGCATCCACGGTCCCGTTGAACTGGAAATTCCGGTCCCGCTTCATGACGATGCTGCTCTCGCTGGGCACCAGCCTCACGTTCTGTGAATCGCTCAGAAAAATGGCGGGGATCCCCCTGATGGTGAGGTCACGTGTGTCCAGGTCCAGGGATGCATTAGCCATTCCCTCGGTCCTGGAAATGAACCTGATCACATCATAGTCCCGTTTCCGCATGGAGGCATCGATGTAATCGAACAGCTTCTGCCGCAGGGTGATCAGGTCCGTCTCATCATTGTAATATACAAAACCCAGCTTGGAGAGGTTCATCAGCTGATGCCTTACCTGGGAAGGCGGGTACCGGATAAAATTGGCATATCCGGTCAGTGCAAAGGTCCTACCCTGCAATTGCCTGGAATAGGTCCACAGCTGCGCGAGCGGGTGCTCGTAATCCATTGCCTGGAGCTCGATGAAGAAATCGTAATTGAAGAAGGTGTTGGACTCAAAGGTGGCCCTCCCGATGGAAGATCCCAGCATGGGCTGAAGCCGCATGACCGATTCGTTCCGGTTCCAGAAAAGCTCATCGAAGTTCATATCGATGTTGTGGTAGGAATTGGAGTAAGGGCCCTGGGAAGTGAAATGCTCCGATTTGATGAGCCTGACCTCTTCCTTTCCGATGTCATACCTGAACACCAGGTCAGGATGGTAGATGGAATCTTTGTCCATGTAGATGGAAACCATGGCGCTGGGCGATTGCATGAGCCTGCTGTTAAGCGTGGCCCGGTGGGTCTGGATTTTCATCCTCAGCGTGTCCTTGCTGAAGATCTCCATCACCGCGCGCTCACCCTCGGTCCCCGTCCCCGCAAGGTTGGCACCCTCCACGGCCAGTCCGCCCCTGTAATTTACCCCGGGGGCGAATCCGTCGATCCGGTAGGTATTCCTGTAGGAGACGAACCGCGGATACATGGCCGATTCGACACTCTTGATCAGCGTGACCTTGTCCTCCAGTCGTCCCAGGACCTCCCCGGAAAAATACTCCGGGTAGTACAGCACCGCCGAATCGGCTTCATAGCTGGGGATTTTCAGATTGATCCGGTAATGTCCCAGCGTGGCATAAATCTGGTCCTCGGGGAGACCCACCCGGTCCCAGGTGACCCTGCCCCTGTTGCCGATCCATTCCAGGGTCAGGGGATCAATATAACCGGATGCTTCCATGATCTGAATGAAATCCCTGCCCGAATAACAGGCCACGGTCACATCCTCAAAATACACGATCATCCCCTGTGGTCGCTCCACGAACCGGAAGGAAGGCTCCGAGACCTTCCAGGTGACCGCACTTGAGCTGTAAAAGATCTGCTCCTTCAGAAGCGAAAGGGAAAGGGTGAGCCACTGGTCAACCGTCTGCAGCAGCGCGGCGTCACCTTTCAAAAAGGCGATGAGTCCCCCGTGCCACGCATCATAACCCAGATGGGTCTTGTCCCCGGTAAAAAACTCCAGCATCGACTGCTGGTACTTGATAAAGTGCGGACGGGGCCGGCACTTCAGATCCAGAAGCAGGTTCGAGACCTGGATGATCTCCACCCGTTGCGCATGCGGGAGGGAATCATAGAGCCTGAGGAACCTTTCGAAGTCCGGCACTTCAGAACTTTCCAGCGAGGTGCCGGTGAACCGGATCAGTTCAGGCACATATGCAGCCGTATCCTGGGAGAACTCCCTGACCACCTGTGCCTGCAGGGGCGGTGAGAGGATCAGGATCAGCAGGATGACCGGAATGTTTTTCATCACAATGTTTTCCAATCTGTTATCTGACAAATGAAAGCAGGATCCAGCTGGAATCCTCCCTGGTATGATGATGATCCATACCGCACCTGTATGCAGCGTTCAGAACATACTGTACATCTTCGTCCAGGAATCCACTCAGGATCATCACCCCCCGGTCCGCAAGGTGTTTGCAGTACTCGGGCATCTCCTGCACCAGCGTGTTGCGGGTGATGTTGGCCAGCAGGAGATCGAACTTCTCATCCCCCACCGAGCCAATGTCCCCCAGCCTGATCTCCATTCTGTCGGCCCGGTTCTGCTGCACATTCTCCAGTGCATTCTCATAAGCCCACTGATCGTTGTCAATGCCCAGGATCCTCCGAGCACCCCTCATCTGCGCGTAGATCCCCAGGATGGCTGTTCCGCATCCCACATCCAGCACGCTTTTTCCCTCCATGTCATGCTGCATCATCTCAAGGAGCATGAGCCTGGTGGTGTGGTGATGACCCGTTCCGAAGGACATCTTTGGCTCGATCACGATCGTGCAGGGCAGGTCACCCGCATCGCCGTGAAAAGGAGCCCTGACCAGCAGCTGTTCCCCGATCACCACGGGCCTGAATTTTTTCTCCCACTCCCTGTTCCAATTCTGCTCCTCCGTTTCGTGGAACCGGTATTGCACGCGGATGCCCAGATCGCTGCATTCATCGATCAGCCTGTTCATCTCTTCCCCGGAGTAATTTTCCGAGGGCATGTACGCCTGGATCAGGCTGCCCCGCTCCACAAATCCGTCAAATCCGATCAGCGACATTTTTGCCACCAGGATCTCCCGCTGGGAGGTGCTCATTGATCTGGCGGGTATTTCGAATTCAAGAACTGGCATGGAAGGCACGGCAGAATATCAGATGGCCTGTACGATGGCAATGAAATCCTCCGCCTTCAGGGAAGCCCCCCCGATCAGTCCGCCGTCCACATCGGGCTTCTCGAACAGTTCGGCCGCATTGGACGGCTTGCAGCTTCCCCCGTAGAGAATCGACAAATTCTGTGCCACCTCCTGACCGAACATTTCTGCAACCAGTCCCCTGATAAACCCGTGCATCTCCTGTGCCTGGCCGGGCGTGGCAACCTTTCCGGTCCCGATGGCCCAGACCGGCTCGTATGCGATCACCATGTTTGCCATGTCAGCGGGGGACAACCCTTTCAGTCCGACTTCCAGCTGCTCGCGGACCACATCGAACAGGCGGCCTGTCTCCCGCTCCTCAAGGACCTCCCCGCAGCAGTAGATGGGCTTCAGACCTGTTGAAAGGGCCAGCTTCACCTTCTTGTTCAGGACGTCGTTACCCTCGTGGAAATAGGACCTGCGCTCAGAATGACCGATGATGACGTATTCCACCCCCGTGGAACGAAGCATTTCAGGGGAGATCTCACCCGTAAAGGCACCCGAAGGTTCGGAAGCGCAGTTCTGGGCACCGAGCTTTACATTCCCGATCAGTTCCCTGATCTTGCTCAGATGCGTGAAAGGCGGAGCAATGACCACGACCGCATCACCGCGGGTTTCCTTCTCCATCTTCTCCACCGCCTTGGCCAGCTCCATCCCGTCTTTCAGGAGGGTGTTCATTTTCCAGTTGCCTGCAACAATTTGTTTTCTCATTTTTTCTCGATTGTCTGTGATAAATATAGCGAAATATTCATATGATCACGTTCCTTCAGGAAGTTCGTACCCTCGGATCCAGCAGCGCGTAGGTCACATCCACGAGCATGTTGATCACCACAAAAATGGAGGCGATGGTCAGCACACATCCCAGCACAACCGGCATGTCATACTGGTTCAGCGCATTCACCACCAGGTAGCCAAGTCCCTTCCATCCGAAAATGTACTCCACGAAAACCACCCCTGCCATGAGCGAGGCGAACCATCCGCTGATGGTCGTCACCAGCGGATTGAGGGCATTCCGCAAAGCATGCTTCCGGATCACCCGGCTGAAGTTCAAACCCTTTGCCCTGGCCGTCCGGATATAGTCCTGGCCCAGCACCTCAAGCAGGGAATTCCGGGACAGCTGCACAAAAATGGAAACTGGCCGGATGCCCAGGGTCACCGCAGGAAGGATGAGGTTCTTCAGCATGAGTCTTCTTCCGTCCCCCATGGGATCCACTTCGGTCAGGTTCCCGGTGAGGTTCAGTCCGGTCACCTCTCCGAGCACAAAGGCGAAGAGCCATCCGATCAGAATGGCGGCGAAGAAAGATGGAAGTGACATCCCCAGGGTGGACAAAAAGATCGAGAGACGGTCAAACCAGCTGTCCTTCCAGAGCGCGCATAGGATCCCCAGGAATATGCCCGCCACCGAGGCAAGTATTATGGCCGTGAGCGCGAGAATAAGGGTATTGGGAAATACATCCATCACCATTGCGCCCACATGCTGCCGGTTCTGAAAGCTCCTGCCCAGGTAGGGCGGTTTCAGCAGCAGGAGCCCCCCCCTGTCCGTCCGCAGGAGTGTCAAATGGCGCGGATATTTCCCGGGATCCGCATAAAAATAACTGTCCGGGTCCGTGCTGTGAACGGACAGGGGTGACAGATCGTTGATATACCGGGCATACTGATGGACCAGGGGCCGGTCGAGCCCCATTTCATGCCGGATGGCTTCCACCGTGTTCAGATCCGCCCGCTGTCCCAGCATCATCCGTGCCGGATCGCCCGGAAGCACGTTGAAAAGCAGGAACACCACGGTGACCACCCCCCACAGCACCAGAAGTGCATAGGCCAGTCTCCGTATGGTCATTCCGAACATGTGCGTTACATCCTGATGGGTGCGACCAGATGGAAAAGGATGATCAGAAGGGCGATCCCAAGGATGAAGGAGACCACCGCCCGTCGCTCCCTTTCCGCGGATCCCGATTCAAACAGCATGGAAAGCGCATGCCTGTCGAATTCGATGACACCGAATGAAAAACTGTCCGCCAGTCCCCCCTCCATGAGCAGGCGGGTCTCCTCATCAACAGGCAGGGAAGCCTGCACAATCATGTCGGGCCAGGTGGGATCCACTTCTGATAATGAAGGGAAATCCCTGCTTCCCCACTTCCCCAGGATGGTCCCGTTTTTAATGAGTACGAATCCCGGATTGGAACGAACCACGGTTTTCAACATGATGTCATCCGCGGCAAAGAAGCCGTATTCCAGCCCCAGCGAAGCGGAGATCTCCTCCACTTCTGCCGAAGGCGAGGCGGTGACCGCATAAAAGCTGAAATCATCTGCCAGCAGATCAAGACGGGACCAGTCACCCGCCTTCACCAGCCCTTCCCTGCTTGCGAGGGATATGTCATGCGAGATCACCAGGAGCGAGTACCCCCGGTCGGCAATGATCCGGCCGGCCAGGTCCGATCCGTATACGTCCATGATCGCGAAATCATGGATGGGGGGCTCATATCCTTTCCGGACCAGCTTCGATTCACTGGTCACGAATTCCCATGCCGTGGTGTCCCCGGGATAATCCTCCAGCGTGAACCGGCGGGTTTTCCCGGTTTCCTTCTCCCTGTAAATGAGCGTGGTCTCGTATACGTCCGTGGCAGCCCCCTCGGGGATCTCCATCTCCTCCTCGATGACGGTCCCCGCATCGTAGGGACGAAAATCCAGCAGGGGCAGATGCCTGTGGTTCCAGACGGAAAAACCGATGGCCATGATAAGCAGCAGGGCCCCTGCGATCCATTCCCGGGTAACCTGTCCGCCCCCGTCCTCTGCTCTCCGGTCAGGGAACAGGATCACCACGAAAACCATCAGCACCAAATTCTTGAAGAAGGTCTCCCAGTTGGTCAGTACCAGTGCATCCCCGAAACAGCCGCAATCCTCCACGGGATTGAACACGGCCAGCACCAGGGTCAGCAGGGTGAAAAAGACCATAAAAACAGTCACCGCCCAGATGACGATCTTTTTCCGGTAACCCAAAATCAGCATGATCCCCAGTACCAGTTCCAGGGCCGGCAGAAGGATCCCCAGCGGAAGGGACAATCCGTCCAGGAACTTCAGACCGAAGGCATGGAAATAATCTGAAAACTTATATGCGGAGCCCAGCGGATCCACCGCTTTCACAAATCCGCTGAAAATAAACACAACACCCAGCAGGATGCGGCTGAAAAGTCTCGCAAATCTCATCTCTTCAATTCCAGTTGATTCAGAATGATCTCCGAAATGGCCGAAGGGTCGCGCATGGATCCCCTTTCATCTTCGCACCGGATCAGAACCAGGTCGTCCACATGATCCTTGAGCGACAGGTAGTTCTGCCTGACCTTCTCCTGGAAATCCAGGTCGTTTTCGTGGATGTCCCGCTCGCCCTTCAGATAGGCGCGGTCGTCTCCTTTCCGGTGACCGAACAGCTGTTCTCTCGTAAATGACTGCGGCACGTTCAGGAAGAGATTGACATCAGGCCTGGGAAGTGCATGGTGCCTGAATTCGAAATCAAGGATCCAGTCCCTCAGCCGGTCCCGCTCCTCCCTGTCCGCCACCTTTGCACACTGGAAGGCGATGTTCGAATACACGTACCTGTCGGCAATCACCAGATATCCTTCGTTGATCCAGTCCCGTATCATGCCGGCAGCATCGGCCCGGTCCCCCGCATAAATCAGTGCCACCAGGTATGGATCCACCCGGTCGATGGCCCCCATCTCCCCCCGGAGGAACCTGGCCACCAGCTTTCCGTACACCCCCTCCTCCAGCCTGGGAAAATGGATGTACCTGAAAGGAATGGATTGTTCCTCCAGGTGTTTGTGAAGCAGTTTCAGCTGGGTGGACTTCCCGGACCCGTCCAGACCTTCAATCACGATAAACCGCATGGACCGATTTCGGATTATTTAATGTAATTTTGATGATTCAGATTCCAAACTTACAAAATATCGCCCTGACTATTGAACATTCATGAACAACTTCTCCACAACCGGATCCCTGTTTTCAAGGTATTTTTCACTGAACCTGGGGGGACGCATCCTTGACCTTTCCGTTCCCCGGGTGATGGGCATCATCAATGTGACGCCCGATTCATTCTACAGCGACAGCAGGCTGCAGGATCCGGCATCGGCCGTCCGGCTGGCAAGGGACATGCTCGGCCAGGGAGCGGATATCATCGATGTGGGTGCGGTTTCCACCCGCCCGGGTGCGGAAGGGATCAGTGAAGAGGAAGAGATGAACCGGCTTTCGCCCGTCCTGGAAGCGCTGAGAAACGAGATCCCGGATGCTGCCATTTCGCTGGATACCTGGAGGTCTGAAGTGGCGCGGCAGATGCACCGGCGCTTCGGGATCAACATGGTCAACGATGTTTCGGCCGGCAACATGGATCCCGGAATGCACGCCACCATGGCTGATCTGGGTATTCCTTACATCATCATGCACATGCAGGGCACCCCGGCAAACATGCAAAAACAACCCGAATACGGACAGGTGGTGGATGACCTGCTGCAGTTTTTTTCAGAACGGGTGTTCAGGCTGCGCAAGCTGGGGGTGAATGACATCGTCATCGATCCCGGCTTCGGCTTCGGAAAAACCCTGGAGCATAACTACACCCTCCTTGCCAATCTGGGATCCTTCCGGATGCTGGAACTGCCTGTGATGGTCGGAATATCCCGTAAATCCATGATATGTAAGGCGTTGGATACAGATCCCGCACATGCCCTGAACGGCACCACCGCCGCCCATATGGCGGCCCTTCTTCAGGGAGCGAGCCTGCTGAGGGTTCATGATGTGAAGGAAGCCGTCGAGACCGTGAAGATCTTTCAGCAGATTGTGAAAAGCGGTGCAGCCGGTGTGTGACATCTTTTGCTAAATTTGACATCAGATCCGAATTGATGATCCCCGCATTCATCCATATCCGCTTCCTCGATGTGATCGACATCATCCTGGTGGCACTGCTTCTGTACCAGATCTACATGCTGATCAGGGGAACGGTGGCTTTCAATATCTTCCTGGGGATCGCCATCATCTATATCTTCTGGTGGGGCGTCAGGGCGCTGAAGATGGAGCTTCTCAGCAACATCCTGGGTTCGGTGCTCGGCGTGGGGGTCATCGCCCTGATCATCGTTTTCCAGCAGGAGATCCGGAGGTTCCTGATCTACATCGGGTCCAGGTATGTGGACGGCAACAGGATCAGTTTTGAGAAATTCCTGAACATCTCACTGGAATCCAAGTCGCAGGTCAGGATCAGGTCCATTCTGAAAGCCGTCATGCAGCTTGCCCAGGAAAAAACAGGGGCTTTGATCGTTATCAAGAGGAAATCCAACCTTGAAATGTATGCCGAAACCGGCGACATCCTGAACGCTGAGACCTCCAGCCGGCTCATCGTCAGCATTTTCAACAAGACCAGTCCCCTCCACGACGGCGCGGTGATCGTGGAAAACAGCAAGGTAAAGGCTGCCCGGGTAATCCTTCCGGTGACCGAGAAGAGGGACCTTCCCCCCGAATACGGGCTGCGCCACAGGGCGGGACTGGGGATCTCCGAGGTGACCGATTCGCTGGTGATCATCGTGTCGGAAGAGACCGGACAGATCTCACTGGCTGACAGCGGGATCCTTCAGAAGAACATCCCTCCCAAGATCCTCCGCCAGAAGCTGGAGGAACAGTTCGGCTAGCCGGTCTCCCCTGCAGGGAACGGAATGCGCGGTTCAGATGCGCGGACCAGATCGGTGGTTCAAATGCGCGGACCAGATGCGCGGACCAGATGCGCGGACCAGATGCGCGGACCAGATGCGCGGACCAGATGCGCGGACCAGATCGGTGGTTCAAATGCGCGGACCGGCGGCCACCAGCTGGCGCCCCGCCTCCGTATCCGTGAACTGGTTGAAATTATCGATGAACCTCCTTGCCAGGTCCTGTGCCCTCCGGTCCCATTCATCCCGGTCCGCATAGGTGTTTCTCGGATCAAGGATCCGGTTGTCGATCCCCTCCAGGCTGACGGGAACCTCCAGGTCGAAATAGGGGATCTTCATGGTTTCCGCCCGGTCGATGGTTCCTTCCAGGATTGCATCGATGATGCGCCGCGTGTCTTTGATGGAGATCCGTTTCCCGGTACCGTTCCAGCCCGTATTCACCAGGTAGGCTGTGGAGCCGGCTGCCTTCATCCGTTTCACAAGCTCCTCTCCGTACCGTGTGGGATGCAGGGTGAGAAAAGCCGCGCCGAAGCAGGCAGAGAAGACGGGCAGGGGCTCGATGATCCCCCTTTCAGTCCCCGCCAGCTTGGCCGTGAAACCGGAAAGAAAATGGTATTCCGTCTGTTCCTGGGTAAGTCTGGACACCGGGGGCATCACCCCGAAGGCATCGGCGGTGAGAAAGATCACTTTTTTTGCATGACCCGCCCGTGACACGGGTTTCACGATGTTGTCAATGTGGTAGATGGGATAGGAGACCCTGGTGTTCTCCGTGGTGGAATCATCATCGAAATCCACCTTCCCGTCCCCGTCTACGGTCACGTTCTCAAGAAGCGCATCCCTGCGAATGGCCCTGTAGATATCAGGTTCATTCTCCTCGCTCAGCCGGATCGTTTTGGCATAGCAGCCCCCTTCAAAATTGAATACCCCGTGGTCGTCCCAGCCGTGTTCATCATCGCCGATGAGGGCCCTTTTGGGATCAGTGGAGAGGGTTGTTTTTCCGGTTCCGGACAAGCCGAAGAAAATGGCTGTATCCCCATCCTTCCCCACATTGGCCGAACAGTGCATGGTGGCGATCCCCTTCAGGGGCAGGTAATAGTTCATGATGGAAAAGATCCCTTTTTTGATCTCCCCTCCGTACCAGGAGCCTCCCACCACCGCCATCCGTTCCGTCAGGTTAAACAGCACAAATACCTCCGAGTGGAGTCCCTGCTCCTTCCAAAGGGGATTGGTGACCTTGGGGGCATCCAGCATTACAAAATCGGGCCTGAAATCTTTCAGTTCCTCTTCGGTGGGCCGGATGAACATGTTCTTCACAAAATGGGCCTGCCAGGCCACCTCCAGAATCATCCGGATGCTCAGACGGCTGTCTTCATTGGCCCCGCAAAAACAATCCACCACGAAAAGGCGTTTTTCCGACAGTTCCTCTGTCACCAGCCGGTAGCAATGGTCCCATACCTCACGATTGATGGGCTTGTTATCCGAACTCTTTGCCTGTTCCGAACGCCACCAGATGGTGTCCCTGGTGGTGTCATCCATCAGCACATACTTATCCTTCGGGGAACGGCCGGTAAATACCCCCGTATCCACCTTTACAGCTCCGAATTCACTCTCCACACCTTTCTCGAGACCCGTCAGCTCCGGATTCATTTCCTCCTGGTATAGCTGTTCATGGGACGGGTTGTAGACGATTTCCTTCACTTGACGGATGCCGTACCGCTCGAGTTGTAATTTTTCTAAAATTTCGGTCATCAGGTTTACAATTTAAAGCCAGATTCTGTGATTTGTTATAGATTAAAAGTTTATTGCAGAAATCACGATAAAAGTGGTTAATCAAAGATCATAAAAAAAGCGGTAAAATCAAATTTTTTACCGCTTTAATCAGTTTCCGCTTCGGCAGCGTGGGGAACGCTTATCTCAGCGCTGCCTGTGCAGCTGCCAGACGGGCGATGGGTACCCTGAAAGGAGAGCAGCTCACGTAATCCATCCCGACGCGGTGGCAGAATTCCACCGAAGCGGGATCGCCTCCATGTTCGCCGCAGATCCCCACCTTCAGGTCCGGACGTGTGGAGCGGCCCCTCTTGGTTCCCATTTCCACGAGCTGTCCCACACCCTCCTGGTCCAGTGTCTGGAACGGATCGTCCTTCAGAAGTCCCTTGTCAATGTAAATGGGAAGGAATTTGCCCGCATCGTCCCTGGAATAACCGAAGGTCATCTGGGTCAGGTCATTGGTTCCGAAAGAGAAGAACTCCGCATGCTCGGCAACCAGGTCAGCCGTCAGGGCGGCCCTGGGGATCTCGATCATGGTGCCCACGAGGAAATCAACCTCGGCGCCTTTCTCCTCGAACACTTTCCTGGCCGTGTTACGGATGATCTCCTCCTGCATCTTGTATTCCTGCCAGGTGCCGATCAGGGGGACCATGATCTCGGGCCGCGCATCCACCCCTTTCTTCTTCAGGTTCACAGCAGCCTCGATGATCGCCCTTGCCTGCATTTCGGTGATTTCGGGATAGGTGTTCCCCAGGCGGCATCCCCGGTGTCCCAGCATGGGATTGAATTCATGCAGGTCACTGACCAGTGATTTGATATCCTCCAGCGAAACCCCCATCTCCTTGGCCATATCCTTCTGGCTTGCCTCGTCATGGGGTATAAACTCGTGCAGCGGCGGGTCCAGCAGACGAATGGTGACCCCGAACCCTTCCATGGCTTCCAGGATCCCTTCGAAGTCCTCCCGCTGGTAGGGAAGCAATTTTCCCAGTGCCCTGCGGCGGTCCTTTTCATTGTTGGCAAGGATCATTTCCCGCATGGCCATGATCCGTTCGCCCTCAAAAAACATATGTTCGGTACGGGTCAGTCCGATCCCCTTGGCACCGAATTCACGGGCCACCCGTGCATCATGGGGAGTATCCGCATTGGTACGGACATCCATCCGGGTGTGCTTTTCAGCCAGGTCCAGGATGGCACCCAGGTCACCGCTCAGCTCGGGATCAATGGTCGGGATCTTTCCCTCCAGCAGATTTCCCGTGGAGCCGTTGAGCGAGATCCAGTCGCCCTCCTTGAAAACGCTTCCGTCCACGGTCATGGTCCTTGCTTTGTAATCGATCCTGACAGCTCCTGCTCCTGACACACAGCATTTACCCATTCCCCTGGCCACCACGGCAGCATGGGAGGTCATTCCGCCGCGGGCGGTCAGGATCCCCCTGGCAATGTTCATTCCTTCGAGATCCTCCGGTGAGGTCTCGATGCGCACCAGGATGGTGGCAGGATATTTATCGGCCTCGTCCGCAAAGAACACGACCTGTCCCGTGGCCGCCCCGGGTGAGGCGGGAAGCCCCTGTGCAAGCACCCTCGCTTTGGAAAGGGCCTTCTTTTCAAACACAGGATGGAGCAGTTCGTCCAGCCTGGAAGGTTGCTGGCGCAGCAGCACGGTCCGCTCGTCGATCTTCCCATCACGCAGCAGGTCCATGGCGATCTTCACCATGGCCGCTCCGGTACGCTTGCCGTTCCGGGTCTGCAGCAGCCAAAGCTTGCCATCCTGGATGGTGAACTCCAAATCCTGCATGTCTTTGTAGTGGTCCTCCAGTTTCTGCTGGATGTTGTTCAGTTCTGCATATACCGATGGCATTTTTTCTTCCAGGGAGGGATACTTTGCCGCACGCTCCTCCTCGGAGACCTTGGCCAGTTTGGCCCACCGCAGCGATCCTTCTTTGGTGATCTGCTGGGGGGTCCTTACCCCTGCTACCACGTCTTCGCCCTGGGCATCGATTAGGTATTCCCCGTTGAAGATATCCTCACCGGTTCCCGCATCCCTGGTAAACGCCACCCCCGTTCCGGAGTTCTCACCCATGTTCCCGAATACCATGGCCTGTACGTTCACAGCGGTCCCCCATTCTTCGGGGATGTTGTTCAACTGTCGGTAATAAATGGCCCTCGGGGTGTTCCAGCTGTCAAACACAGCCATCACGGAGCCCCAGAGCTGCTCCCAGGGGTCCACCGGAAAATCGTGGCCGGTCTGCTTCTTCACCGCTTCTTTGAATTTCTCCACCAGCAGCTTCAGGTCATCCACCTCCAGCTCATTGTCGTTCTCAACGCCCCTTGCTTCCTTCACTTCGTCCATAATTTTCTCAAACGGATCGATGTCCTCCTTGGACTCGGGCTTCATTCCCAGCACCACGTCCCCGTACATCTGCACAAAACGGCGGTAGCTGTCCCATGCAAAACGCTTGTTGCCTGTCTTGGCGATCAGTCCCTGCACTGCATTTTCATTCATTCCAAGGTTCAGGACCGTATCCATCATTCCGGGCATGGAAACCCGCGCACCCGAACGGACGGATACAAGGCACGGATTTTCGTTGCTCCCGAAGCTGGTTCCCATGATGTTCTCAATGTTTTTCACCGCAGCTTCCACTTCCGGCTTGATCATTTGGACCACCTTTTCTTTTCCGGATTTGTTGTATTCTGTACAAACCTCGGTTGTAATGGTAAATCCGGGAGGCACCGGCACACCGATCAGGTTCATTTCGGCCAGGTTGGCGCCTTTTCCTCCCAGCAGATTTTTCATATCTGCCCTGCCTTCGGCTTTCTTGTCCCCGAATGTATACACATGCTTTACATCTGACATTGGAATTTCTTTTTAATGATTAAAAATGAGTTACTTATGGTAAAATATCTGAATTTTGGAAGTACAAATGTATTCAAAAAAATTTAAATATTATATCTTGGCATGGTTTATCGGTGCCCGTTCCATGAAGCGAATCCTTCCCATCATATGGCTGCTGGCGATTTCCGTCCTTCCGGGACGGGGACAGGAAGGAATGTATTATTACGGGCCCAACGGAAGGCCCGTCGGCCAAAAGGCAGAGGCTGTCCTGATGAAAGAATTGGAAAAGCGATCCGGAGACACCTACATCATGAAAACCTGCCGGAAGGAAGGGAATGCCTGGAAGCATTCCAGCCGGGAAAAGATCAGCATCAAACCCGACGGAAATCAGTTGATCCGTTACAGGGCGGATAGTTTTTTTCCCACAAAGATCACCCGAAAAATGGAGCGGCAGGGACCCGGAGAATTCCGGTTCAGCGAATACGTTCAGGAGACGATTGTCAGGGAGGGTACCTCTGCCTCAACCCTGCCCCTGCACCTGGAAGGGACAGTCAGGGAGTACCATCCCGGCGGAAATTTAAAGAGCGTGGCAGAATACAGGGATAACCAGCTGGTATATAACCAGAACTGGCTGCCTGACGGATCTCCGTACATTGATTCATTCTTTTATTCGGTCGACCGGGAGCCGGAGTATAAGATGGGAGATGATTTCTTCAAAAATTTTCTGCTGCAGAAACTGCAGACAAGCAAGATCGACCTTACCCAGATCCAGGACCGGGTGGTGATCGGCTGGGTGGTGATGGAAACCGGGGAAATCGATGGTGTAATCGCCCTGGAGGGGCGCGCCCGTCAACTGAACAATTACCTGGTGGAGACCATCAAGGAGTTGCCCGGCAGCTGGGAACCCGCCCTGCTGAGCGGGAGACCGGTCAGGTACTTCATGTCCATCCCCCTGAATTTCACGCACAGGGAAGCCAACTTCCAGGAGGTAGACCTGTCCACCGGCAGGCTCCACTACAGCAAATACTGAATCCCGGATGGATGCTCACCGGAGCTCCAGCCGGATGACCGTATCCAACGGTTTCATTTTTTCCGCCGGAATGGTGAGGGCAATCCCGTCACCGCTCTTTTTGATCCGGACTTCGGATCCGTCGTCAAAAAACAGGGCCGATTTGATCTTCGGCTGGAATCCGGGGATCTCCAGAAGACCTCCTTCATGTTCCAGCACATGCAAATAGATGATCTTCCCCTTCCGGGTGCTGGCCCCCCAGCCAGCGGGCTTCACCGGACCCGACCGTGTCCCGTAAATGGTCTCTCCGTAAGTTTCCATCCATTTGCCGATGGCCATCAGGGTGTCCACATTCTCGGGCTGGATCTTTCCGTTGGGCATGGGACCGGTATTGAGTAGAAAATTGGCCCCGTACCCGGCAGCCCTGACCATGGTCCCGATCAGTGTTTTCACGGACTTGAAATTCCGGTCAACGATGTTGAATCCCCAGGAACCGTTCATGGTCTCGCACATTTCCAGGGGGAGCTGGTCGGAGATGCCCGCTTCATTGAACCCCATGGTATTCTCCCCGGGCAGGTCCCGCTCGAACATCTGGAAATCCTCCCCCGGAAAGGGCATTTTGTGGTGGTTGCTCCCGATGAGCGCCCCCGGCTGGAGCGAGTGGATCATGGCGTAGGTCTCATCCAGCTTCCAGTCCGCCTCCGGTTTGTCCCACATGCCGTCGAACCAGATCCCCCCGATCTCCCCGTACCGGGTAAGGAGTTCGGTCAGCTGCGTGTTCATGTAAGCCAGGTAAGCATCCCAGTCGCCCGATTCCGGTCTCCCCGTATAATCCTGGCCGGTGCGTCCCCGCGGAAAGTAATCCGGATGATGCCAGTCCAGCTGGGAATGATAAAAGAAGAGCCTGATCCCCTGCCGGTCGCATTCCTCCTTCAGCATCCCGATCACATCTTTCCCGTAGGGTGTGGCATCGACCACGTTGTAGGGACTTACCTCCGAATGGTACATGGCAAATCCGTCGTGGTGCTTGCTGGTGATGGTGATGTATTTCATCCCCGCCTTCTTCACCATGGAGACCCATTCGGCCGGATCGAAATGGACGGGATAAAAGAAACCGGGCAGCTTTTCATAGGCCTCCACGGGAATTTTCTTCTGGTTCATGATCCACTCGGCGATGCCCTGGTCCCCTCCCCCGGCCATGATGGAGTAAACGCCCCAGTGGATAAAGAGCCCGAATTTGGCATCCTGGAACCACTCCCGGTTCTGCAGGTTTTCGGGGCCGGGCTGATAACCCTCCTGGGCCAGAAGCGTGGCACAGTTCATCCAGACAATTAACAGGATGGCGGAACTAAAGACGGTATTTTTCTGCATGATCGGTTTTTTTCCGAAGGTACGGATTATCATGCAAAATGCGTCTTCATATTGCGAGGATTTGATTACCTTGAAACCACATTTTTCCATGTCCGTCCGCAGGTGCCGGATTGCCTGCCCGGGCGAAAAAACCTGACCGATGACACAGCTTCCGTCCTGCAATAGATGCTGCCTGGCAGCTGCTATTCTGCTGGTGGTCCTCCTCTCCTCATGCGGGCAGCGAGAGATGACCGCAAATCTGGAGGAAAGCCTTGCTGAAATGATCCTGGAACCCTGGTACCCCCGGATCATTGATTCCACATACGGAGGGTACCTCTCCGATCTGGAGCATGACTGGACCGTGTCTTCATCGCCGCAGCAAAAAGCCCTGGTCCAGCAGGCACGGCACCTCTGGACAACCTCGTTCATCCTGGAAAACTTTCCGCAAAAAGAGGATTACCTGGAATACGCGACCCACGGCTTCAGGTTTTTACAGGAAGATATGTTGGACAAAGAATCCGGCGGATTCTATTATTCATGCAGCAGGGAAGGGAATCCTGCCGGTGAGATGAACGGGGAGAAAAGGATCTACGGGCAGGCATTCGCCCTGTACGGACTTTCCCAGTATTACCGGGTAAGTGCGGATCCGGAAGCACTGGAGCTGGCCGTCAGGACATTCCGGTGGATGGACGAGCATGCCCGCGATCCCCTGTACGGAGGATATTTCGAACACCTGGAGCGGGACGGTACACCGCTTGAGCGGACAGATGCCCGGGTTGCCGGTCCCGGGGATGCCCCCGCCACCGGTCTGAAGGATTACAACAGTTCCATCCACCTGATGGAAGCCCTCACCGCATTGTACGGGATCTGGCCGGATACGCTGGTCCGTGAAAGACTGGAGGAAATGTTCTTCCTGGTGCGGGATACCTTCGTCCATCCCGACGGTTACCTGCAGCTGTTTTTCTACCCCGACTGGTCGCTGGTCCCTGCCGGACTCCTGGATGAGCTGGCGGCGGACGGCCACTGGTATACTCAGCATGTGACATTCGGACATGATGTGGAAACTGCGTTCCTGCTGCTGGAAACCGCCGCTGCGCTGGGAATGGAAGGGGATCCGGCTACCCTCCGGATCGCCAGGAAGCTGGTGGATCACTCCCTTGAGTGGGGATGGGATCCGGTGGAGGGTGGATTTTTCGATGCGGGGAAGCTGACCGGTAGCGGGATGAAGATCATCAACCCCCACAAATCCTGGTGGGCCCAGGCAGAAGGGCTGAATGCCCTGCTGCTGATGCACACCCTGTATCCCGATGATCCGGCAGGATATTACGGATATTTTTTAAAAATGTGGGAGTATATCGATCGCTATTTGATCGATCACCAAAACGGGGGCTGGTACAATTACGGGCTGGATACCTTCCCGGAGAACCGCACCCAGCCAAAGAGCCATGCCTGGAAAACCACCTACCACAATGTCCGGGCAATGACCCACTGCATCCGGATGCTTGAAGACCTGTAAAACCCAACACACATGCGTCGATTCATGTTAAGCTTGCTCCTGTGTGGCACCATCCTGTTCAGCCATGGCCAGGGAAGTGGTGATGAAAGGGGACCGGAAAGGGGTGTGGAAAAGGGCCTGGAAGGCCCGTCCGTCGATTTCTCACACGGGGCACTGACCGTTTCTGAAAACGGGCGTTTCCTCGTCTTTGAGGATGGAACACCCTTCTTTTACCTGGGCGACACCGCCTGGGAATTGTTCCACCGACTGAACCGGGAGGAGGCAGTCCGGTATCTTGAAAACAGGAGGAAGAAAGGTTTCACGGTCATTCAGGCCGTCGTTCTTGCAGAACTGGACGGATTGAACGATCCGAATCCTTACGGGGTAACTCCTCTGATCGGGAACGATCCGGAACGGCCAAATGAAGCATATTTTGAACATGTGGATTTCATTATCCGTGAGGCAGAAGAACGGGGACTATTTATGGGTCTGCTGCCCACCTGGGGGGACAAGGTGGACAAAAGATGGGGTGTTGGTCCGGTGGTCTTCGATGAGGAGAATGCATACGCATATGGAAAGTGGCTCGGTGAAAGGTATAAAGATGTGCCCAATATCATCTGGATCAACGGAGGGGACCGGCCCTGTGACGGGGCAGCCGGGGTCTGGGACGCGCTGGGAAGGGGCCTCAGATCGGCAGATTCCGGCCACCTGATCACTTTTCACCCTTCCGGAGGGGCTTTCTCCTCGACCTGTTTTCACCAGGCCGATTGGCTGGACTTTAACATGTTCCAGTCCGGGCATTCGGATAAATACATCTCCAACTACCGGATGATCGCCGCAGATTACAGCCTTCTGCCGGTCAAACCCTGTATGGATGGGGAACCTTGCTACGAGGACCATCCGGTGAACTGGGACGGGAAATACGGATGGTTCGACGATGAAGATGTGCGCCGGGCGGCATACTGGGCGCTTTTTTCAGGGGCACATGGCCATACATACGGATGCCATCCTGTCTGGCAGATGCTGGACGAGGGAAGGAACCCGGTGGGCAATGCGAGGCATGAATGGCACGAGGTGCTCGACCTCCCCGGAGCATGGGACATGATCCATGTGAGAAGTCTGATGGAATCAAGGCCCAGGATCACCGGGATCCCTGATTCCACCCTGGTCGTCTGTGATCCGGACAACGAGGTGAACCATGTACAGGCGTTCAGGGGAAAGGGCTTTGCATTTGTTTACCTCCCTGCAAACAGGAATGTCACCATCGATCCCACACCGCTTGAGGCGGAAATAATCAGGACATGGTGGTTCAATCCCAGGACAGGCGGTGCCGAAAAAATCGGCGAGTATGAAGGAACATCACAGCGCACATTCAGCACCCCTGTCCAGGGAGTTGACTGGATCCTGGTCATCGATGATGCGGCCATGGATTATCATTTCTGATGAAACTCTTTCAGTTGCAGAAATTTCAGGTAGCGTTTCGAGGTCCGTTCCAGGTCGGCCGCCGGCTGATATCTCTTCAGCTGACAGGATCTCCTGATCAATGATCTCCCTTCCGCAAGGTTTTTGATCCTACCCATGGCCATGGCCTGGATCAGGATGTTCCCCAGGGTGGCCCCTTCCACCGGTCCCGCCACCACCTTTCTTCCACAGGAATCGGCAATGCGCCGGCACAGGTATTCTGACTGGCTGCCTCCCCCTACCACGTGCAGTACCGAAATCTTTTTCCCCGTAAACTGCTCAAGCTTCTCAATCTGGTACCTGAACGAGAAACAGAGGCTGTCGTATGCACACAACAGGTATCCGCTGAACGACGAAGGGAGCGACTGACCGGTCTTCCGGAAAAAGGAGTCAAATGCGTCCTTCATGTCAGCAGGATTGTAAAAAACGGGATCATCAGGATCGATCAGCTGCGTGATGGGGCCTCCATCGCGGGTCATCGTTTCCATATCCGCGTAAGAAGTACCGGCGGGAAGATGTTCCTTTAGTCCCTGCAGCAGCCAGAGTCCCGTGATGTTCTTCAGGATGCGGTAGGTGTTGCCGTACCCCCTTTCGTTGGTCAGGCCGAAACGGAATGCATCCTCCGTGAGGAGTGGAGTGTCGGATTCCACCCCGACGATGCACCAAGTGCCGGCGGATATATAGGCGTAATCGGGCTCCGTTGACGGGATCGCCGCCACCACGCAAGCCGTGTCGTGTCCGCAGACAGCCACATGCTCCATCCCCTCCGCCCCGGAAAGGGTCACCAGACCCAGACGGGTTCCGGGCGGGATCACCTCTCCGAAAAGCGCTTCGTCCACATCCAGAAGCTCCAGGATCCGCTCATCCCAGCGGTCACCCCGGACCTCCAGCATCTGGGATGTGGATGCAACCGTGAGCTCATTCACGGCACGTCCGGAGAGAAGGCTGCCGATGTAACAGGGAAGGAACAGGATCCCGGATGCCTGCTTCAGCAGCGCTGAATCCCTGATGGAAAGCATCTGGAAAAGGGTGTTGAACAGGTAGAAATTGATCCCCGTGCGCCGGAAGGTGTCCATTTCGGGCATCATGGAGTTCCACAGCTCCCTCATCCCCGCCGTCCGTTTATCCCTGTAAGAGACCGGCGTTTCCAGCAAATTGTTCCCCTCGTCCAGCAGAACGAAATCCACCCCCCATGAATCCACGCCGATGCTAAGGGGAGGATACGGTGATGCTTCCACCGCTTTTAAAATCCCCGTGTTGATCTCCCGGACGATCCTTTCCAGGTCCCACCTGTCATGGTCGTCCCTTAATACGGGCTCGTTCGGGATCCGGTGCACCTCCCTATAAGAAATGCCCTCGCTGTCAGAAATGCCCTTCCCGTCGATGGCACCCAGCATCACCCGGATGCTACCAGCTCCCATGTCCACCGCAATGCAAGTGAAATTATCGGGATGCATTTTCATGGGAAAGGATCTTAATTGCAGAATGCAATTTAATAAAGATAAACGTAAAACATATCAAAATAAATCCTTGCCTCCTGTTTGCTGGCAATTACCTTGTCGTATCCGAAAACTTCCAAACCTGCATTTACTAGAGCTTGTTTTGCCTCATCAACAATCTTGTTGTCAATAAATGGAATTCCATTTGGGTCTTTTAAACCATCTTTATGAACACCATAAACGATAAAAGCTTTACTGTCCTGATTTCTGTTACGCCTGCTGCTGACTAAGCAGGACTCAATTCCGGTGGGTGGTTAATCATTGCCGTACAGCATCGGTTACCTGCAGGAAAACTAAGATCGGATACTAATGCGAATTAGTTAAACCTGAAAAACCTACTTTTTTTCACAGCCTGAAATTTAAATATTCAGAACTACCAAAAGAGTGTTTCTAAGATATAGGCAAAAAGCTATTGATTTGGCCTTGACCCTTCGTAACATCTTCCTGAAGTTGAACCCTGCAGCAGCCAGCAAGGTATTAATGGCATCACCCTGAGTGCCACTCAGGTAGTTGACGATCATTCGATGGTGATGTTTGATATGCCCAATCACAGGCTCTATACCTGCCCTGGCTTTAAAGTACTTACGAGCCTTCTGTTTCTCGTAGTTATTTACTCTATTCTTTGGTTTACCCGGTATTCTGATCTCCACTCCCAAGACACTTTACTTGCCCCTATAACCTCTGTCTGTGATGGCTGTCTCCGGGAGTTTTCCGGTTAACCGCTCCACTTGCTGTAGCTGAGGATCTAATGTGTTTGCATCGTAGAGGTTTTCCTTGAAGGACAAGGCCCCCACTATGATACCTGATTTTAAGGTTTTATACTTCAAACGTAAGCCTTCGGCCTAGTACACCTCTGGTGATTTTCTCATGAGGGGCTGGGTAATGAGATTCTATTTGGATTCTTCGGGCAGATAACCCGGCAGTAATTCCTCAAGCTGTTGGATGGAGTGGCCCAGTATCCTGGTGAGCGCATAATTGAGCCAGGCATAGGACTCCACATTGTTGATCTTGCATGTTCCCAGGAAGGAATAGATCATCGCAGCATTCTTGGCTGCTTCATGCGACCCGGCAAACATATAATTTTTTCTGCCCAGGGCCACTACTCAGATACTGTTCTGTCGGATAGGCAGGAGCCATTGCTGGCTCACACCCTCCTAAGAACCGGACATGAGAGTTTTCCCTCATCCGGCTCAAGTAGATTTAATTCAAACATTTGTTAAGTTTGATCGGTGACACATTCTTAACCCCGTACCTTATGCTCTTGCAGTGACATTCCGGATGTAGTAGGGATCTGAAATGGGAACCATGTATTCCATGTGACATAACACCAGAGGAATAAAAGATTTTCCAATTCGTATTTGAGGAAATTAAATCACCGCATACAGGTATCCGTCCTACCAATCCATCTTTCCTGGTAAAATATGACTTCTTAAGTTTGGTGGTTTAACCAAGCACCAGAAGATGAAATCAAAGAACAAAGAGAAGATGTATCCGCTAGTTTAGAGGTGGTTTGCAAGTCCGGGAATGAAAGAGGATTTTTGCCGCACCCATGGTGTAAACCTTCACAAGCTGAATTACTGGATTAAGAGATACAACAAGGAGCATGGTATCCGCCGTCGGAGCAGAGC
>Ga0272443_10002052_pt1 | contig 26875 bp, 11 predicted proteins | sample SSMAcet12_FD_193581 | JGI IMG/M metagenome (GOLD analysis project Ga0272443, IMG submission 193581) | Marine sediment archaeal communities from Little Sippewissett salt marsh, Falmouth, MA, United States - SSM-Acet-12 | ecosystem: Environmental > Aquatic > Marine > Wetlands > Sediment ... | reverse complement strand
TATCGCAGTGTTCAACTATCCGTTCATGTTCAGCGAAACTGCCGAACTGGTAATCTACACCGTCAGAAATGTCGAAATATTCAGAAAAACAATCGACATGGTAGACAGAGATATGATTGAGTATGGACCAAGATCATGGAATGGAAGAGATGATAACGGAGAAAAAGTTGCCGAGGGATTATATATGTATCTGATAATAAAGAACAACGAAGTTGTGTGTAATGGCACAGTTGTTCTAACAAGATAAATCATATAAAAGAGGTAATTGGGGAAGATGAAAAAAGGTGGGAAGCTAAAAATATTAATTTGTGCTGCGTTGCTCCTTGTTGTAGTTTCACTTTTTGCGGAATTATCCAGGGAGCAACGGATCGCAAATATGCCAAAATCTTCGGTTATATTAGAACCACCAAGAGAAAGGCCTATGCTCGCTCCGGTTCCCTATTTCGAAGATTTTGAGGGAGCTTCTGCTGGTTGGACAACCTGGCCTTATACTATGTATTGTCAATGGCAGTGGATGCTAGACCCCGAACTGATTGCTGTGCATGATACGATATACGGTTCTATGGTAGAGTTGGGAGATCCAAGGCCGGCATATCTTCCCGAGCCTCACTCCGGAAATGCTTGTTTCTGGTACGGTAGCCCCGAGAATGGTACTTTTATAGGTAATCCTTTCGATATGGATCCTTTAGGTGGAGCGTATCACTCAGGGGGAAACTCTTTCGAAGATCACGGTGGTACTCTTACCAGCCCGCTTTTCGAAACATCGACTCTTTCCAGAATAATGTTCAGTTTTTGGACATGGTGGGAAGTCGAGTGTATCGATATCGACAATTTCGACAGTATGGCTGTGGATCTCTCCACCGACGGTGGTGCTACATGGGAAGCGCTTTTTGGACTGAATCCTCCTTTTTCGAGATTGCCTGGATGGGAACACTGGCAGGCATATTCTTCGGGTGGATATCTCGCTCCGGGCATTTGGATTAAGTGGACGTATTTTTTAGATTCCGAAGTTTCCGGCCATGATATTATGCTCCGTTTTCGTTTCGAGACAGAGGATGGGCTATATAACGGTTTCCGTGGATGGTTTGTAGATGATATCTATGTTGGAGGTGGTCTCGAAGAAGCACAGTTAATTCGCACAGCGGAATATCAGAATCCTCTCGATTTAATTGATTGCGCACCTTCGCCAAATCCATTTCCTTTTGATTTCATTGTTGAAAATATTGGGGGAGAAGCTGCCCACGATGTGGTTTTGGTATTGGATTTACCTGATATTCTCGATATCCAAACAGGAATCGAAATCGTTCCGATGGGTGATGTTCTTTCAGGAGATTGTGATACAATTCACTGGGATTTACACTTAAATACTGTACCTACATCGGATACCACAATTTGTTGGCATGTCTTACTCAATAGCGCGGATTCACTAATTGGTTATCACGACGATTTCGAGGGTGAGGAAAGATTATTCACTGGAGATAGCTATTTTGATTATTGCGATGTTAGATTGCCTAACGGACCGGATACTTGCATATCGGGTTTTGGAATAGCCGGACTGCCAGCCGATGGCTCTATGGAATATTCAGGCGGAATAGAATCCCATTTGACAAGTTCGGAGTTGTATTTGGATGGATGGACTGAAGCCTATCTTGCTTTTTCCTATTGGCTCAGTGTGCCTCCTATCGATCCTTTTAGTTTTAGCGGTGATGGTGAAGATGGCTTTTTATTGGAAATCAATATCAACCACGATGGTTGGACTCATCTGGATGAATTCGGAGTAGGAATCCTCTTGCCACGCTATGATGGTTATATCGATGAATGGACCGATAACCCCTTGTCCGATCGCATGACATACTGCGATTCTACAGGAGAATGGGTATCTGTTGCATCGCAAGACCTTATAGATATGGGAGTTGTTACACCGGGAGATACACTTCAGGTGAGATTCGTGTTTGGATCGGATAGCTGGAACCATGCTGAGGGAATCTTTATCGATGAGTTTAGAGTTTCCACCGTGCAACATCCTATCGGTCCTTTCCAACACACTTTATGTATGGATGTTCCCGGCGCACATTATCCCGATCCGTCGATCGTTATGCCTATGGATTCCAGTAGCAGTTCCTGTCCCGATCAACAGATAATTTTAAATGCTGGGCCAGAAGCAATTTTAGACTCAACTCGAGTTATAATCTGGGTCGATTCTCTCAGAAGATTTTCACTCGATAATGAAAATCTGCATGTGGAATCTTCCAGCGGTGTTATTATCGCACAACCATTAACGGGAAATTACTGGAGCGAAGGATGGCATCATCTTGCCCTTGATACTTGTTATAACATTCTTGGATGTAATATTGTTGAACCATTGTATTGGAATTTTCTGTCCGATTTAACTCCGCCGGGAGCCACTTTGCTTGATCCCATTGACAGTATGATCTCCGGAGATAACTTCTATCCTGTTACTATCGAATTGACAGATTCACTAACCGGAGTGGAAGACTCCACCATTAGTTTGGTTTTCTGCGGAAATGAGTATTCGATCGATCATTCCGCGTTAGATTGGGACGGTACGAATTTGGTCTTCTATCCAGAATCGACAGGAACTGGATGCGGATGGTACGAGTGCCCGGAGATATGCATCATTGCCGGTGACGATCCGGATTATTGCGATCCTAATATGGATACAACATGTTTCCCAATCGATATTGTATTTGAAAACCCCATCGCTCAAGTAGTTACTCCTTTAACAGGCCAGGTGACAGCTTGCGAAGATCAACAGATTGTTTTAGCTCTATTCGACGAGTATGGGATTGATCCAGATGGTGCTGTTCTCGAAGTCGAGGGAATTTCCTATGAAACCGGTATAGATACCGAAGTGGAGATAGTGAATGAAACCCTTACTTTTACCCCTTCGGTTATGTTCACTCATGGCCAAACTATCGAATTCTCTCTATTAGAGCTTTATAATACTTTTGGAGAAAATTTGCTTTCACCTGTTTCATCCAGTTTTGAAGTAGATTTGCAGGAACCGATTATCGACCTTATCGAACCACAACCGTTTACTCTAGTATCTGACATCAATCAGATTATGCATATCGATATCTCCGATATACCGGCAGGATTGGATCTTTCCACACTTATCATAGATTATGGAGACCAGAATTTTGATTTCGATGATGTTGTCTGGACACCGTCTGGGAACGGTGGCAGAGTTACTATCGATCCTTCTCAAATGGATTTTGAATTCGAGATGGGAGGGACAATTCAGGTAGAAATAGCGATTTGCGACTCGCCAGATTTATGTCCTCCGAATTGTGGAAGCTACCAATGTGAGATATATCTGGAACCAAAAACGAGTTGTGCAGCATGGCCCAATCCATTCTCGCCAAATAACGATAATATCAACGATAGAATATATTTCGATTATCCTCATCGATATATCAATAATGCGGAAATCTATATTTACGATTTGAATAATAATCTTATATTCAAGAGAGAACTAAGCAATTCCAGAGGCCTGGATTGGACGGGGATAGATAATGATAATAGAGTTGTTGCCCCTGGATTATATATGTATATAATTAAAAGTGAGAATAGAGTTGTTTGCAGCGGAACATTAATTCTTGTAAAATAAATTTAGTTTATAAGGGGAAAAAATGAAATTTAGATTAGCTATATTTCTTATTTTAATAATTTTATTAAAACCGATTTTTGCCATACCAGCAGCAGAAGTTTTTCTGGAAAGTGATACTGACGAAATACCATATTCACCGGTAGTTGGCGATGTTAACTCAGATGGTCATCCGGAGATTGTGATTTGCAGTATTGACGAATCAGAAGATAATGGATGGGTTACAGTAATGCAGAAGCTTCCTCCTCCAGCAGCTTCGGATGCTGTTGACACATTGTGGTCTATGAGAAAAGGAAGGGGTTGTTTTACTCCTGCTATTGCAGACGTTAACGGCGACGGTCTAGGCGAAATTTACTGTGATGCATATTTCGATTCTCCCGGAGGAATGGGTGTTTTATGTATAGATGCTGTTTCCGGGACGAATATCTGGAGTACCGATATCGGTGGTACTTATACAAGCAATAAAGGTCACGAGTTACTTCTGGCAGATTACGATGGAGACGGCGAAATCGAAGTTATCTCTCAGCAAAACCGCTCATCTTCAGCTTACGATATTGTAATTCTGGATGCATTAACCGGGGCGGAAGAAGATAGAATCAGCACGGGCAGCGCTTATGCTTATGGATCTATGATTTGCGAAGATATCAACGACGATGGGAGAAACGAGCTTATCGCTTGTCTGGCGAATTGTACTTCAGGTGATTGTATCGATATCGTTGTATGGGATAATTCCGGGACGGAACTCTGGCGCGACGATGGTGGACCACCCGCTCTTGCAGATGTCGATTTGGACGGAGAACCCGAAATCGTGGTTGGATGGGTCGATAGTAGCAATCGTTATCATCTGTATGTTTATTCTCACGATGGAGTTTTGGAACACGAATTGATGGTGATTAATTCCAGCAGTACTTATTTCTGCCATTATGAAAGCCCGGTTATCGCAGATTTCGATTTAATGACTCCAGAACCGGAAATAGCTTTCGCTGTTAATCATACTCCCAGCGGCACATATTGTATTATCACGGTTATTCATATCGATGGTACCATATTCTGGCAAACCCCCGCTTTCGACCACGGTGAGATAATCTCTATGTCGGGAGCTGATTTGTCCTGTGATGGCATATGGGATTTATGTAGTTATAACATGGCAGGCGAGTTTATCGTTTTCGATGGTGCCTCGGGAGTTCAATGGGCAACTTTCGATTACGACGGTGATTATCTTCCCGATCCCAATAGATTTGTTGCTATCGCCGATGTCGATTATGACTGCCACGCTGAGTTTTTAGTCAGCACCTATCGTGGTGGTTCTTCGTCTTCGGTAGATAGGGGAATATATATTTATGGTGACGATGATGAATGGAATCCGGTAAGACGTTTATGGAACACGGGAAGCTATTATTACACAAATGTCGATGATAGATTGAGAATGAACACAGCGGAAGTCTCCGAGCAACACTGGGAAGTCGATAATATTTGGCGCGCCCAAAGAGTTATTCCCTGTGGATTAGAGATTATCCCCGGTCCGGAGTTGATAAGCGACCCCATTCAGTGCGCCGAATGTGACAGCATTGGAAGATTCCATTTCAGTGCTCGAGTTTGGAACCCAACATGCGAAGAAATCGCGCACTATGTTAATTGTGTTCTCGATTTTGGCCCGGCTGGAGATGGTTGTCTTAATTATCTGTCCGGTCAATGTACTACTTTTCTTGGCGATCTTTATCCAGAGACGGATACAATAATAGAATGGACTTTCGAGATCGATCCTAATTGCGATTCCACCGATATTTCTTTCTGGATGCACGCTACCTGTCTGAATTCAACTGTTGTGGATAATAGGCATTTATTCGTTCCAGTCTGGACACCTCGCTGCCATTATCCTCCGGGAGTTGTAAGAGTAAGACCTTATCTTTGCGGTGAAGTTCTCGCGTGTGGTCCCAACGATAGTCTGGGAACGACTATCCATACCGGACAGGAAATAATATTCAATATCGCGGCGGATACTATTCTTAGCAATAGTTATCCATTGGATATGAGTTCGATAACCCTCAATGTAGATTCCAGACATACATCACAGGAGATGTTGACTCTCGTAGATTCAAGATTGACCTGGCAGGGTTCGGTTGCTCCGGACACATTCCAGGGGGCATTGTTCTACAATCCCGATCCACTCTACGATCATGGCGATACTGTTGTATTTACTATATCTTCGGTGTATAATGAATTAGGATGTTTCACTGAAAGCGATCCATGCAGCTTCATTGTTGATGACATGTATCCCGATACCATCGATGTTAATCCAGATCACGAATCGTTTGTCGATTTTACCATGATAGATAGTATCTGGATGGTTATGGAAGATGATTTTGTGGGGATTAATCCGGAAAGTTTCGATCCAAATAATACTTCAATTACCATCAACAGTACTCCTCTAACAGGATACACTATCGATGCGCGTATAGATGGAATTAATCCGGATACAATTTTCTTCCATGATGTGGATGCACTACCCGGAGATACAGTTGAAATATGTATCTGGGACACTTACGATGCAGTTGACGATAGCAGTTTCTGCGGAGCTAATCGTACGCCCGAGATTTGCTATTGGTTCCTGGTTCTTGCGGATGCACCTATTGCAGCGGTTCAACACCCGGCAGAGAATACATATAGTGCATGTGTTGATCAAAAAATCATTTTCCAGCTTTCAACTACTGCGCCTATGGATAGCATGAGTTTCGAACTGGAGATCGATTCAGTTGTGTACGATATCACAGAAGAATGGCTTTGGTGGGATCCTGATAGTCAGTGGATCTATTGGACTCCGGACGATGGTTGGTGGCAAAATGGAAATCAGGCTAATGTCTGCCTGAATACTGCCGCAAATCGAGTGGGGCAGAATTTCATAGATGCACCTCTTTGTTTTAATTTCTGGATCGATTACCAACCGCCGCAGATCACATTCATTTCGCCGCCAATGGGCGTCAGCGATATGCTTCGTGATTCATCACCAAGATTGGTTATGCGCATAGAAGATCCGTTATCAGGATTAAACGAAGACTCACTTTGGTTATATGTTGAAGGCGATAGAGTAAATATTCCACCAGCTCAGCTGGAAAACGCTGGCGATGGAATATGGAATCTAACGCTTACTCCTGAAGCTGCCGGAATAGAATTTACTCCGGGCGATACCATTTCCGTTGAAATAAAAGCATGTGATACTCCCGATTATTGCGCCGCGAATTGCACTACTGTAACGGATAGTTTTATCGTAGAGCCAAAAGTAACATGTTTGGTAGCACCGAATCCATTTACTCCCAATGGAGATAATATTAACGATTACACTTCGTTCAATTATCCTCATATGTACACGGAGCAAGCGGAATTAGTGGTTTTTGATATTCAAAATCGTGAGGTTTTCCGTAAAGAAATCGGCCCTGTCAACGATGTTACAGAGTATTTCAAGCGTAAATGGGATGGCAAAGACAATAATGGAGAATTGATGAGGGAAGGCTTGTATATATATGTTATCAAGCTCGAGGGTGAAGTAATTTGTAATGGAACGGTTATTATAGCTCGGTAAAAAACTCCGGAGAAATATAATGAGAAAACTATCATTAGCTCTTTTATTGCTAATTGCGGCGATCTATGCCCAATCGGGAAATGTAGATATTATCGAAGTAGAAAAGCAGACCGATTGTCAGACTATATATACCACCGTATGTGTTTTCGACTCAAATGGCTGGTACTTGCCAGAGCTTCAAATATCAGATTTTGTTTTCTACGAAAACGGAACACCGGTTGTCCCTCCAAATCTGGAGATGCTTAATGAATGCGAGTCAGGATGTGTGGATATCGCCATGCTGCTTGATTTGTCAGGTTCGATGGACGACAATATCGCTCAATTCTATTCTGCTTTATCGGTTTTTGCCGATGGCCTTTCCGGAGTGGATTACCGTATTTGTATGTCCGTTTACAATGGTTGCCCCGCTGAATGGGATGCCGTAAGAAAATTGGTTCATACTGATTTCACTTCACCACCACCGGACACCACCGGTCCCGATGTTTGGGCTGCTAATGAGTTTGAGTTCAGCCTCCTTTTTGCAGCCGTTCAAGAATATTATTCTCTTCCATGGTCTGCGAGAGGAAGTGGCTACGAAGACCAATATGGTGCGCTATACTGGGCTATGGATACTCTCGATTGGCGTCCCGGATGCCGAAAGGCTGTAGTGTTATTCACCGATGAAGAAGTTCAGGTGGATACATTGCTATGTTCCCCGGCTTATAGTTTCGATGATTCAAGTCTGTATGAAATGATCGATATTTGCCACGAGGAAAGCGTAACTGTTTTCTCTGTTTGTCCGGAAGACTCCAATATGCAATGGTATCCGCTTTCAGGTGATGATCCCAGTCGTCAGTATTACGCCGGATATCGAATATTGGCCGAATCCACAAGCGGAATCTGGAGTGATCTTTACGATACCGCCTATACCGAAATGGTTCAAGCATTGGCTTATGCTATTGCGGATATTCCGTGTTGTTATTTTTTCAGATATCTTACCGATCAATATTGTCTTTCTACCGGAGTGGAACTTGCTGTCGATGTTAGCGATTCAGGTCTCTATATAGGTTCCGACGATTCGAATTATATCTCATACTGCCAGCCGGAGTTTCAGCCTATACGTCCATATCCGTGTGGTGGAATTACCAGCTGTGATGAACTTGCCTTGAGGATACTGCATAACAATTCCGAGTTTGGCAATCTTGTGGCAACATCCTTGAAAACCCTTGTTAATGACGATACAGTTTACTCTTCTGATATTACTTATTCCGGCGATAGCCTCGTTTTTAACTCACCGGGAACGTTTGCGCATTGCGATACGGTTGTTTATTCGCTTCTCAACGCTACCAATGAATGGGGTTGTTTGGGATTGATGCAACCGTGCACATTCTATGTAGATCTACTACCTCCCGAGATTGTTGATAGATATCCAGGGGCGGGCGATACACTTATTGCCTATGGATTGGAAATCTCCGCTGATATGATGGATTTCTTTGCAGGAATAGATAGCCTATCTGTCCCGGGGAATATTTCTATAACACTCGAAGGGGTAGAGTTAATCACTTCGATTCCCGAATGGGAGATTCGCGGTGATACAGTGCGAGTGAAAATTGATTCCATCGATGCCAGACGTGACGGTCTGGTAACGGTTTGTGTAGCAGACCTTTACGATAATATAGACTACGATTATTGTCCTCCCAATGTGATGCCAGAAGATTGCTGGCAATTCTATGTTTACAACGCATTGAGAAAAGTCGATTTTACGGTTCAATACGGCGATCCATGCGATACGGTTTTAATCCCGCTGAATATCGACGGTCTTGAGTATAGTATTATAGAGAGTGCAAATATGAGATTCTGGGTCGATTCCGATGTGCTTATTCCTCTGGATATTGTTACCGACGATGCAATCACCGACACATGGTCGGTAGACAGCGTATGGACTGATTCTTTAGCCGGAGAAATCTACGCGGAGATAAGCGGTTCGCCAATAAGTGGGGGTCTCGGTGGTGATTTACTCTATCTAAAAGCTCTGGTCGATTGCTCTGCCCACGGAGGAGATTATACAGATATCGTTATCGAAGATTTCACCTTCAACGAAGGATTTCCGCGTGTCGAATGGACAGGGGGGTTCTTCATTGTCAATTATACACCGCAGATATTTACCTGTGATCTTCATTTGAATAGAATTGAATCGCCGGCTCCGGAAGATCATGTGATAACTTTTGGAGCAATGCCCTCTGCAACGGAAAATTACGATCCGGGAACTGATATACAGCTTATTCCGCCGCCGGATTACATGGTGTGTGGATTTTTCCCCATCGAGGATTCTAGTTATCCATTTATCACCCGGCTTATGAGAGATATTCGTCAGCCGATACCACCGGCAATCTGGACAGTGATATCCGAACACGAATCTACGGGCGAATTCCGATGGGTTTCGTCCTCGCTTCCCGAAGGTGAATTCAGATTCAATAGTATCGTGGATATGAAAAGGGATTCTCTGGCCGTTTTTGCGGATAACGATACGAATTTCATTGAATGGTATTTCCCGGAACTCGAACCTCTTAGCTTCGGATACAATTCGGGTTGGAATTTGGTTAGCACGCCAATATTGCCTACTGCTGTTACTCCTGATGATTTTTTCCAGACCGCTATGGGAGTATTCAGATATAGGCCTGATATTTTGGGATATGAATACACTCATCAAATTCGCCAGGGAGAAGGATATTGGGTATGGTACGATTCGTTGGTTGCATTCAATGCCGCGGGTGGCAGTTATAGTAGTTACAACCGTGAGATTAGCCCCGGATGGAATCTCATCGGGGCGATATCCACTCCGATTTCAGTTTTTGATATCGATATTGTACCTGCAGGTGGAATTATTGGCGATATTTACGGTTGGAACGGCATCGATTATTATCCGGCGGATTCGCTTTTTCCCGGCGAAGGCTACTGGTTGCTTTCATCGAATTCTGGTGTTCTCGAAGTTCCATCTTCATCGAGCCGAGCTAAAACAAATATTTCGCGACCGGAATGGACAGGTGTAATTCAAACTATCGATAAGTCCAATGATATGACCCTTACCATAGGATATGATCCTCTGACTTCATCAGAATTATCTTCCGGAGATATCGCAATACCACCTCCAATTCCGGGCAAAGGTTATCCCGTGATTTCACTGGTGGGCGATAAAATCGATCTCAGCAAAGATTTATCTTCAGATGGTCATTGGAATTTAAAAGTTCGAGAGAATTCTACACTGAAATTCTCTATTCCCGAGAATATTAAAATCAAGATTGACTCCACCTTTTTCTGCGACGGACAGATATCTTTATTCAAACAGGGTGAATACAAATTGGCCTATTCTCCCCGGAGACCTGAGAAATTCGCGATTTTAGGCTGTGTGCCCAATCCTTTTAACGCGAAAACGGAAATTACACTTAGACTACCCGAGCCTGGACAGGTAAGACTCGAAATCTACGATATCATCGGAAAGAAAGTTCGTAGAATCGAGGGAAATTTCGAAAACACCGTGGCCAGAGTTATCTGGGATGGCAGAGATAATAATGGTTTGGAAATTCCCAGCGGAATCTACTTTATCCGGGCAATTCAAGATGAAGATTCCGATATCAAGAGAGCCATATTGATTAAATAATTCTGAATTGAATCTCAGTGTATTCACAATCAAAGAACAAGTTATTTGGAATTTTATAAAATTCTTTATCCAATATACTCTATTAAATAATTTGTTAAATTTTCCTTATCTATCTTGAAGAAAAGGAGGAGAATTAGTAATATTAATATATGTAGAGATTTATTGATTCGAAGGTAAAAATGATTCAAAATGAATCGAAAACTACCATATCCAATTACCCTTATTTTCGTGGAATAATAATAGCGATTCTATTTGTGATTTCTGTTCAAAATATCTATTCCCAACAAGCCCTTATATTAAAAGACTTCAGAACAGATAATAATTGGCTTAGCTCAGCATATTCAGGCAAATATATCTCCACAACAGGAGAATTTAAACGAATTAAATTTACAGATGATAATATATATAGATTTGCATATTCCAGTGCATATCCTGTTTCGAGAAAACTCTCTATAGGGGTTTCCGGAAATTCGAGCTTGGATAGGTTTTTCAATAATCACTATATAAAACTATGGTTAGGCGATCTGGATTTGTTTGGATTCGGTATGGCAGTTGCCGGTGATTTGCTTATTTATAATTATTCTCCGGGCGATGCTATCCTGGAATCCCAAAATGATCCAATTGCATGCGAGAGCCAACACAAAATAAAACCCTCTTTTAGCGCTGCAATATTCAGAAATGTAAGTAACGAGTTGTTTTTCAATTTATCTGGAAGTAATTTACTATCCCCAGATATGTCTATCGATAATAATCTCACATATGATTATCCGATTTCGCTTTCCGGGGGAATTGGATGGCGCTTCAAAACGATTACAACGTACGCGGATTTCGATTATTTATTGGATTCCAAAGGGAAGTTTGATTTTAGTGCAGGTTTTGCAGGTAATTTTGTAGATGGAAAAATCCCATGGTTAATTTATGCAGGTGATAATGGATTTGGCTTTGGAACCGGTTACAATTTCGGTGAGATATTTCTTGGATATAAGATCGAAAAAGCTTTGGGAACGAATTCCAATATTTCAGATTTAAAACAGTCGATTTATGTAGAACTCTCCGAAATAGTTGAATTTACTGTAGAGGATGAAAATGAATTATTGTGTCCTGCAAATCCCTTGAAGGCACATTGGTTAATGATTTCCAAAAGAACAACCCGTGAATTGTACTCTCTCAAATTCGCCTGTGAGGAATTTGATTCAGTGCTCTTAAATTTGATTGGAAGAGATAGAATTCCCATGGATTTCAACCGAGAATCGGGAATATGGGAATTGGAACTCGAAGAGTTTCCATCGATGAATTCCTGGATTACCGCCTATCGTGACAATAAGGGTTTTTGCCTGGAAAGGATCTACAACGACGGAATTGCTTTATCCCGCATGATAATCCCGGTCAATGAGTATGATATTTTAGTTCCATATATTCAGGATTATTCTCAAGTATACGAGTTAATCTCGAAAGAAGCTTCCGACGAAAACTTATTCTATCTTGACAGCTTCAACAAGAATTATTGGAGTTTCTATCTAAAAAATGAATTTGCTAATCCCTATAATTTTGCAGCTCCGGATTATTATCCTGATACTCCGCAAATTGAACTTGCTTCGGAGTTTGCGGTCGAAAAAATCGATAATCGGCTGCATGTAGGTGTTCATGTTTCACAATTTGGAATTCGACACAGGCTTTACGCTTCCTCAAATTGGAGCAGCGATTGCGAAATATATTCGGAGAACAAATTGGACACATTGAGTTTTATAATTCCAATTGAGATACCGGATACGATTCCAATTGTTGTTACTGGGAGCGGTACAGACAATTGGATGAGAGTTTATAAGATCGGTCCAGATACCCTTGATAATGTACTAATAGATAAAATTTGGGAAAATACAGACTATACTCTGCTAAATTTTGTCTATACTGCCGAAGACAATCGCCATTGCCGTGGAATAATCGACCCAGAGCTTGAACGACTTATTAACAAGACTTCTGAAAATGAAGGCAAATTGTTGATCTGTGGCAATAATTACATGGACGCCCTATGTGCCTATAATCGTGCCAGAGAATTCCTTCCAGCCACTCAAGTTAGAATCGATCCGTCGTTGATTCCTCCCAATATCGAATTCAGCGACAGCTTTTCAGTCCCAGATTCTATATGGTTTATAAATAATTTCAATCAGGCTATTATCGAATGGGTCGAAATTTCTCAACCGGAAGATGTTGCCGGTTATTTGGTATTCTGCAATGACGAACCCATGCATAAAACCAAAAGCTATTCAGAGATATCTTCCTATCGCCTGAATACTGAACCTGTTGTTGGGAATATGTTTATTATCTCTGATATAAAAGCCGGAAAAAGCTATTACATTAGAATTGCTCCTATCTCCGGCGATGGGAAGTTAGGTAAATTGTCTAAAGAGCTCGAAGTACGAACTAAACCACGACGTAAAACAACTGTCTATGAGTTTCAGAGCCAGTTGGGCAATCCTTCCGCATTTGATTTCTCCGAATATAGAGAGATTTCCATGCTATACACTAACGCTTCCATGATCGACCTTTATCTTGGAACAAATATACCTGATGAGCAGGAGGGCGACTTGATGCTAAAATCGCCTTCCAGGGTTTCATCCAGAAGAGAGATCTGGCAGACAAGAAATGCGGGAATTATATTCATGGATCATAAATCCCTTGATTCAGAATACGATATTCAAGAGATAACTTCCATGAGTAAAAAGAATCAGGAGAAATGCATCTCAGGAACACGTTATCTGGTAAGAACCCCGGATGGTTATGAACTTGTAATTAGGGTTCAATCCGTTGAGGGTCGGTATCCGAATAGGAAGATCGATATACAATATATTTATAGATTGATAGTAGATGCACCGATATATTCGATACAAGAAAAATGAAAATTAGAAATATACTTATAGGAATAGTTATTTTAGCCTGTTTGGTCCAGGCTGATATTTTGGGCACGGTATATATCAGTCTTGATCTAGATGTCTCTTCGACCGGAGTTGGAACCAATGTTGTGCTCGACTGTTTTATCGATTCAATCCGTAGTGATGAAGACAGCGTGGTCTATTCGATCGGGCCCTGTATCCAGGAATATCAATCATTTCGGCTTCATTCTTTAGCGAGTAGACCGTTAATCGATCTGAATGTTGCCACGCCGAGTTTCTGTCCTGGTTCGCCATGCTATCGCGATTATTATACTCATTCATCGCCTTTCGATTTAGACAGAGAATTGATTGGTTTAGCTTGCTATTATCTTGTTTCGGATAGCCTCGACAGTGCTTATGCATTTCAACCCAATGAATACTCGTTTACTTTACATGCTTATCGTCCGGGGAATACCGAGATTTCAATGACAGAGCGATTTGTATCTTCTGATTTCAACGAGTGGAGAGTTATTAGCGATACAGTGGAACTCAATGTAGTTGGTCCGGCTATAGATTGTGTTCCTCTTAGAACTCCGCAATGTGCCGAAGTGTGGGATCTTTCTCCGCTGGCGGCCAAAGCTATCTGGCATCATGTTTATCTTCACGATGGATATCAATACGCGGTTAATACATCGCCGGTTCCCCCAGCTTCGGGAACAGATGTAGACACTAATTATGTCGAACTTTCTGGGCTGGTTCCGGAGACTCATTATCATCTTCATGTGCGTGCTTGGGCAAACTGCGAATCCAGCGGCAGGACTTACTCTGATTGGACAACTGTGAGTTTCAATTCCTTACCTCAACCGCAGACCATTATTCAAACCAATAGCCCCGACTTGCAATTCTACGCGGACAGTGTTCTTTATGATTCTACCACAGTGTTTAGGTGGCCCTATGAAGGCAGCGGGGGAAGTTGCCATTGGATAGAAGCAGTTAGTCCTCAGTTTGGAGCTCCAGGACCTATTTATTACTTCAAAGAATGGAGTGACGCTGGTGTTTTTGGCCATTGTCATGAAGTTGGACCTACTAATTCTACAATTACCTGTTTTTTCGATTCTCTGAATGCCGCTTTTATATCTATGATTCCCCCCGATGATACAATTTGTGCTGGTTCGGGAATATCTGTTTCTGTGACTATAGAAAACAAAGGTTCGATAGATTGGACAAGCTGGGATAGTATTTCTCTTTGTTCACAGAATCCACCTCTTAATACTACATGGGGAGTTAGTTGTGTAGATCTCGATGCTGGGTTGGTAGCTGCTGGCGAGAGTTTTACCTTCGAATTTGATGTAATCACTCCCGAAACTCCAGGAATCTATCTATTTGAATGGGAAATGCGCAGGGGAGAACTGTCCTTTTTTGGCGAACACACTGTTTGCGAGACTATTCTGGTGGTGGAAACTCCCGTAGCAGGAGCTTCTAATGATGGTCCTTATTGCGAAGGCGAACTAGTTCATCTATATGGCGAACCCACCGGGATGCTTTCATATGAGTGGTCTGGGCCAGGAGGATTCTCCACAGGTATCAGAAGTCCCAACTTGGGGGTGGGCGATCCATCGATGAGTGGCATATATACTCTGGTAGTGATGAATGCCGATAGCTGCGTTGACACTACTAACACTAATGTGGTTATCAATGCAAAACCCGAAGCTCAAGCAACTAATACTGGCCCCTATTGTGAAGGACAGACTATTCGTTTAAATGGATTACCGGCATCGATGGGTAGCTATGAATGGACAGGGCCGGATGGTTTTTCCAGCACCAGCCAAAATCCTACGATCACCGATGCAAACACAGGACATTCAGGTTTATATCGTTTAATTGTAACTTCGGTTCCCGGTTGTGTGGATACCGACTCCACGGAGATTATTGTCCACGATAGACCGGAAGTTACCGCTATGACTAATTCTCCGGTTTGCGAAGGCGATATGCTCGAGATAAGAGCAACTCCTACTGAACTCGATTCTTTCTATTGGCTTTTCCCAGATGCCAGCATTCGTCCGGGAAGAATACATTATTTCTATCCTGCCACTGCGGATATGTCAGGCGAATATACTGTGGTCGGCACCAATATTTGGGGATGTTCGGATTCCGCCACAATCGAAGTGGTAGTCGATTCTGTGATAAAAACGTTAGAAATAGTCTCTGTTTATGCAGATAGTTATTCAATTGGCGAAGGATGCTCCACCCTGATTTATTGCGAGATTACTGGTGGAGAAGGTGAGGTTAGATTCAACTGGCAACCGGAAGATTTCGTTGAATGGCCAGATAGTCATCTGACTTCGGTTTATCCATCATCGACTTCGGTCTTTATTATTGAAGTAACCGATAGCCAGGAGTGCGGTCAATACTCGGTTTATGACACTATCGCAATCAACGTAATTACTGATTTCGAATGCATGTTGAATCTGGTCGAGGTAACTTCGGATACAGCAGTCTGTTTGGGCGATTCATTTACATTAAATGCCGATGACGAATATGCGGCAGGAAGTTCCCATTATATCTGGTCTCCGGCCTATTGGTTAAGTTCGAATACAATTCCCAATCCTATTTGCCGGGCGGAAAGCACAATTTCATATACTGTTACCGTGTGGGACGATTCCGGTTGCTACGACTCAGATACGGTCGATATTCGAGTGGTGGATCTGCAGATAGATGTTGAACCTGAGACGGTTTCAATCTGTCGAGGAGATAGCACAATTCTCGATTTGAGTATCCTGGGAGGAATCGAGCCATACGACTATATCTGGTATCCGGGATTCTGTCTTTCGCACGCGGAAAGTCTATCTTTTTGGGCTTATCCGGAAACGACTACTACCTTCTTGGTGGAAGTTACAGATTCTACAGGATGTTTTGAGACACGAACGGTTAGAGTTCATGTGGATTCGGTTATTAGTAGCCTTTCCGTGAATGTCTTTGTGGACGATGATAGCCTGCTTATAGGCGAATCGACAAGGCTTCACGCTGAAGTTTCCGGATTGGTCGGTGATGTTGGCTATCGTTGGCAACCATCAGAATGGCTGGATATACCAAACTCACCTAATCCCTGGGCTACGCCCGAACATTCTACATGGTTTGTAATTACGGTTACCGATAGCCAGGGTGCTTGTTGCTATACCAAAACCGATAGTATTTATATCTTTGTCGAGGATACTACATCCTGTCCTCTTACGATTACTTCGATAAATTCCGATACGGTCATATGCCGTGGAGACAGCGTAAATCTATTTATAGAAGTAGATGGTGCAACCGGGCCTATCGATTACGATTGGTCGCCCGAAATAAATATATCTGATCCAAATGTTCCCAATCCGATAGTTTGGCCGGAGACCAGCACGGAATATGAGGTTATCATCGAAGACGATAGCTGTTCGGTAGATGCTTCTATATGGGTCGAGGTCGATACTATATCAACCGGTATGTCCATTATAGATGCCTGGGCAAGCGAGGATAGCATCGATGTTGGAGATTCACTTAGATTGATGGGAATAGTCTCCGGGCTTGTTGGCGAAATGAAAATCGAGTGGAGTCCGTCGATTTATATCTCCGACCCTGAATCTATATCGACCTGGGCAAGACCTACTGAAACAGTTGAATTCAGATTTGTGGTTTCCGATAGCCAATATTGCGGAGTTCACAGAGATACGGCTTATGTTCCGGTTTATGTAAACACCTGGCTCGGTTGTTCACTCGATATCGAGATTTCTCCGGTCGATCCAATTTGTCCGGGAGATAGTGTGTTGCTGGTCTCTTCGGAATTCGGGGGAATCGGCTCGGTCGATTACGAATGGATACCCGCACACGGTCTTTCAAGTCCTTATTCATCATCGACTTACGCTTACCCGGAAACTAGCACTGTATATGCTCTCTCCGCCATCGACGATTCCGGTTGCACGGATATGGAAGTAGTAAATATTGATGTTAAAAGGCTGGTTTTGGACTCTGATTATGTGGAAATCTGTCGTGGCGATTCGATTATTATCTCTGTTGCCATGGAAAGCGGAATTGAACCTATAAATTGGGAATGGTCCCCGCCAGATTATCTCAGTGATTCGCATATTGCAGACCCAATTTGCTCGGCGGATATAACACTTGAATACAATATCCGTGCAATCGATGCAATTGGATGCGAGCTTGATACGGTGATCTCGGTGATTGTGGATACTATCTCTCGCGCCATGGATATACTTCTTTCTCCTGATACCTCTATAGCTACCGGCGGCACATGTAACCTTAGAGCGAGTATCCTTGGCGAAACAGGAACGGTTGGATTTTGGTGGACTCCCTCATCCTGGTTGGACGATCCCTATTCTCTCTATCCAAATGCTACACCACCAGCTGGAACGGTTTACCATTTCCATGCAGTGGATTCGCAGGAATGCGGAGAATACTATCTTAGCGATTCGGTGATAGTGAATATCTTACCTGCTTTCGAATGCAGTTTGGAGATTACTCCGGTTTTCCCTGAAACAATATTGTGTGTGGGAAGTTCGATTAATCTGGAAATAGGAGTAACAGGAGAAACCGGCGAAGTCAATTATCATTGGACTCCAGATCTTTACCTCTCCGATCCGGAAATCTCTAATCCATTGGTTTCTGGACTGGACTCGAGTTGTATTTTCACCGTTATCGCCTGTGATGATAGCTGTTGTGATAGCGCACAAATTACAATTTTACTCAAGGAAGTACAATTAGGAGTTCCAGAGATTATGGAAATCTGTCGCGATGACGAGATCGAACTATCCGCTTTTATGACGAACGCCCACGAGCCTACAGATTGGTCGTGGTCTCCGGAGACTTATCTTTCACATCCAGATTCCAATATTACCACATGCGTTCCACATGAGAATATTATATATACTATTATTGGGAGTGACATAACCGGATGTATCGATTCGGCTCAAATAGAGATAGTCATAGATTCAGTATTAATAAATATGTCAATGGATATTGCAGCTTCGCCCGAATATATCAGTCGCGGTGATAGCCTTCTACTAACTGTTTATATTTATGATCCAGCGGGATCGACTTCGATTCAATGGAATGGATGTCCCGATATCTCTACACCGGAAAATATTACTACCTGGGCTTTGCCCGAAGATTCTACATGGATAAGGGTTACAGTTCGCGATAGCCAGGAATGTGGTGTTTATACTCTAACCGATAGTGTATTTATCCCTGTCTTATCCGAAGATTGCTCATTAAGAATCCATATCGAGGATGTCGATACTATCTGCCGTGGAGATAGTATTCAGCTTGCTGCAATTGCCGAATTTGCTTTGGGCGATATCCTATGGCAATGGACTCCATCGTCGAATATGGACGATGCAAACATAGCAAATCCGGTTGTCTGGCCGCAAAATACTACAATCTATCGGGTTACGGGAACCGACAGTGCTGGATGTATCGATTCGACGAGTGTTCTTGTCTATGTAGCAGTATTTCCCGGGGCGATAGCATTAGCAGATGAAGACTCTCTAATATCTGGGGAGAGTATAAGTATCCAGGCTTATCCCGTCGATAGCAGTTATTCTTATATATGGGAACATCCCTCCGGAGTAAGCACCTATGAATCCTCTATATATATAGAACACGCGGATTCAAGCCATTCGGGATTGTATATACTAACAATAACCAATCCTTTCGGATGTTCGAGTTTCGATTCAGTAAATATCACCGTTTACGATATTATGGCTGAACCCGATCTGCAGATCGATCCTATGGAATTATATTTTAACCTGTTTGGTGAGGATTCGATTGAGGAAAAATCTCTATTTTTGTCCAATGTCGGTGATTCAATCCTGATAATTGAAGAGATTACTGTATCTCCGGGATTAACATGTTTTACCTGGGATTCGGATACCTCGTTTCAGGTTATTCCTCACCAAGCGGAAACACTCAGTATATCTTTTTCCGAGGAGATTGCCGGGGTATATTATGATACTCTGATCATTAATTCTAACGATCCAAGCGATTCGATTATTCGGATTCCACTTACTGGTAATGTGGCTTATCTGGGTGATCCAGTGATTTTCGCCACACCCGAAACACTCGATTTTGGCTCAGTTTCCACAGAGGATTGCACCGAAGATTCGGTGTTGATAATCAATAACGGAGATGGTGTTTTGATCATATATCAGGTGAATCCGGAAATTTCTCAAATCAGGTTTGTCAGACCTTATCTTCCCGACTCTCTCGCGCCTTCCGAATTTAACTACTATGTTTTTGAATTCTGTCCGTCGGTTGAGGGTAGTATTAGCACAGAAATTAACATGATAAATAACGATCCGTTTAATTCTACTTACACTCTTATGGTTATGGGTTTAGGGATTAAATCCGAAGGATACTATCTGAACACCGAAGTGATAACCCCCAACGGCGATGGTCACAATGATCGATTAATCATAGAAACGCCACAATGGGTCGAGGATTGTAATTTGACAATCTACAACTCGACTGGAATCGAAGTTTTCAATTCAAATAGTCGCGAATGGAATGGCATGAATAACGCTAAACCCGTAGCAATTGGAACTTACTATTTCAATTTTACCGTAAATGGTCAGACAAAACTCTCCGGCAGTATTGCAGTAATCTATTAATAGGTTAAAAATAGATTCTGAAAGATAAAAACCACATATCAGGATAAGCTCCAAATTCCGATTTAATCATGTTGGAATAAGAAATTCCCCCTTCAATATCATTGTCGATACCTTTACCGAGTCCAAGATAGCCGCCTGTACTGATATAAACATCCTGAGCAAAATTATACTCGAAATATGGGGCCAAAAGAATTGAGCCGTCGTTGAGATTGAAGAATGATTGACCACCGCCGGCAAACAGGGGAGTTATCATATAGTTTCCACCAGCAATTAGATAATGATGAGCGTTGAGATAAACTGCACCTGATAAGAATGCTGTCTTTTCCAGATTATGAAAATAAGCTCCGGGTTCATTTTCTCCAACTCCATTGTAATGATACTCGAGAAAACCGTAACTTTCACCAGAGAAGCTGTAATCCAATCCCGCAGATAGCGAAAGATAGGTGTCCTCATTAGATGTGTCTTCTTCGACGAAGGCATTCGGTTCTGTCCACGCTAACTCTAGCCAGCTTCCCGCCTGAAATATCGCTCTGCTAAGGCTCATACCCATAAGGAGATTTCTCTGAAATTCGACTCCAATCAAAGAGATATCCGTTTGAAAAATATAGGATTTACCCCTGAAATACGCAGCCGATTTATCGAAATCGAAATCCTTGCCCGGGATATAGCCCATGTCGATTTCGGACATCATGCCCAATGGAATTCGTGCTCTAATAGCATCCACGCCCGGACGTTCTTCCGTATCCAGAGCATCGTAAGAAAATGGAGTGATAACATCGGTAGGGCTGACAACTCGCGCTGATCCCCAGGCAATAGGTTGTCTTCCAATCTCGAAATCAGCGAAAGTATATAATCCCACAAATGCCCTGTCCAGATTCTGGAAAATCGCATATCCGTAACCGTCGTAATCGCCTGGAGAGATTCTTCTGTTTATATCATCGACCCTATAGGAATTGCCGGATTCGTTTCCAATGAAAGAGTCCATGATCTGTATACCCTGGTCTTTGAGGGAAAATTTAAGGTCGTAGGAAGTTTTAATGATAAAATATTCTTTCAAAGAATAACTGATCTTCAGATTTAGTCGGTAATTAGATTGGCCGGTCATTTCGGAAAGAAGATCATCCATTTGCGGAGGATAGACTATTGTGTTGAAATTTTTCACATAACCGCCGTAATCAAATTCTCCACCGAAGATGCCACAGGTAAAGATCAGAAGAAAAATGAGTATAATCTTTTTGATTCTCATAATAAATTCTCCACAAAATAATTCTATTTTACTTCATCGCTAGAAATCTTTCCGTCGGTGATAGTGATAACCCTACGAGCTCTCTCCACTACAATTGGATCGTGAGTTGAAAATACGAAAGTCATCCCTTTTTCACGATTTAATATCCTCATCATATCCAGAAGATTTCCACTGGTTTCGGAATCCAGATTGGCGGTTGGTTCGTCAGCCAGGATTATTGCTGGCCGGGAAACCATCGCTCGTCCAACCGCAACTCTTTGTTGCTGACCACCGGAGAGTTTTGGAGGAAATCTGTCGATAAATTCGGCAAGCCCAAGTACGTCGAGAATTTCCAACACTCTACGATGTCTTTCTTTCTTATCTATACCCTGAAGCAGCATAATATACTCGATATTTTCTTCGACTGTGAGAACAGGAATTAGATTATACGCCTGAAAGATAAAGCCGATATTGTCTCTACGGAAATCGGAAAGCTGACTACCCGACATTTTGGAAAGTTGTTTTCCATTTAACCATACTTTTCCAGAAGTTGGATTATCCAACCCGGAGATGATATTTAGCAAGGTGGTTTTCCCGGAGCCCGATGGTCCCACAATAGAAGTAAACTCGCCCTTTTCGATAGTGAGATCGATTCCACGCACTGCTTCGACTGGAACCCCGTTGTCATCGTAAGTTTTATGAAGATTTTCTGTATAGATTACTCTGTCATTTGCCATGGTTTCTCCTTGAAGGATTTTACAGCGATTTTCTCATCGCCTCCGAAGGATTCAGTTTTGCAGCGTGTATCGATGGATACAGCCCGATTAAGGTTGTCAATATGATAAGATAAATTGGGTATTCGATAAACTGACGAATGGTGAGAGTCGGATAGATTAACTCTTGTACTGTTGTGCCCAGATATTCAAGACCGCGGTAGTCTATTCCATAGTGTCCAAGTAAACCACCAATTATCATCGATAATACCGAACCGATAATCACACTTATAATGCTGATAAAAAAGGCTTCGTAGAATATTAATAGACCAATCTTATAAGGCCTTGTTCCAACAGCTTTAAGAACTCCAAATTCGAACATTCGCTCGTAGAGTGACATAAATAAGGTGTTAATACAGGCTAGAGCAACAATAGCAAAGAGAATCAAGCCAACTATATATCTGGCTGTTTCCGAAAGGTCGAAAGCGCTTTTCAGTTGTGGAAATAAAACAGTCCACGAAAGGGCTTCGTTGCCATTTTGAGAATATTTATCCCAGAAAGACAGACTATCCATCTCGGCATAGGCGATATTGGTGAACTTGATAGCAATCTCGTGAGCGGAACCATCGAGATGGAATATTCTTTGAGCAACCGGTAATCTTATAAATGCCATTCCACCATCAAGAGTTCTGTCTCCGAATCGATATATTCCAGAAACCCTGAACATCTCCTGAGAAAGGTCTCCAGTGAAAGCTTGTGAAACGGTTATCACAAGTCGATCTCCCAGATCCACATCTAACAATTCCGCTAATTCAGATCCGATAACTATTTCTCTATCTGTATCCCCTGAAAAATAATCACCTTCCTGTATTACATCGTCAATTTTGGATAATTCCAACTCCCTTTTTGGGTCTATGCCATATAGGTTAACAGATGTATTATTCCGCGGAGAAGCTAACATGGCGAAATTAGTAACTCTCATTGAATAAGATTCAATAATTTCCTCTTCAGATAAATTTTGGCAAACTTCATCCACATTGTTTATCGTCTTTTCCAATTCCTGAGTACTTCTAAAATCTTGGGCATGGATCTGAGCCTGTCCTATGAAACTGGAAGTTGCCGTTTGAACCATGGACTCTTTCATGCCTATGAGTAATGCGTCGTAGAGTATCAATGCGGTTAATCCCAACCCCAGTGCCAGGCCTGTGATTATTGTTCTACGCTTGTTTCGTCTTAGATTACGCCATGCTTGTTTTATAAAAATTCCCATTATTTCCTCGATTAGTGCATTCTCATTGTTTTTGCAGGGTTGGTTCTCGACGCTCTTATTGCGGGGAAAATGCTAACAAAAACTGCAGAAACCAAGACAATTATTCCGGGAATTAAGAAAACGATAAAACTAACCTGAGAAATAAACTTATCGATACTGAATCCTCCTACATCGAAACTAGTTCCAAGGCTAATCCCATTTTGCGAAAGATATTGATTCAATCCGAAACTAATAATAGTGCCTGCTATAATACTGAAAATGGATAGCATAGCTGTTTCGGTGACGATTAATAGGAAAATCTGCCGAGGTTTGGTGCCGATCGCTTTCAATAGCCCATATTCACGGGTTCTTTCAAGTACAGACATTAAAACTGTATTCAGAACTCCTACCGCGACAATTACCATTATTATAAACTGGACATAATAATTCCCCTGTTTATCGGCTTGCATAGCCTGATAGAATGATTTCGCGAATTCTTGCCACGGTTCGACTTCAAGTTTGGGTCGTTCTATATAATATTGAAGTGTATCCGATATTCGAGAATTTATCTGTGAATCTTTAGTCTTGCTTGAAAATAATTGCTGAAGTTTTTCCAACGAATCGTCGATTTCGAAGGCTGTTAAATCTTTACTGTGATAGGTATTATAGAAACTCGAAGCGAATTCCTTTGTTGAAAAACCCTGGATGTTATTCACATCTTCGAGAATGACTTCGAGGCCTTTTTTGTTCAGTGGATTAAGTTCCTGGTTAAGGGTATTAGAGAAATCGATAGCCTTTTCGATATCATTAAGCACGATAACAACTTCATGAATTTTGCTACCAAGAACAAGCAGTTCCTGGGCATCATGGATATGCATATACAGCGCGATTCTATCAAGCGCGTCGTTCTGAGTTGTGATAATACCTTCGATTATGTATATATCATTAGCAATCGAACCGTCGGCACCCTGGGAGACAACGATAAGAGAATCTCCCAGGCTCGCTTTAAGTATTTTAGCCAGACCTTTCCCAATCAGCACCTCTTTTTGAGCAGTCGGAGAGAGATTTTTGCCTTCACTTATTCTATTTTCGAATAATGTCGCCCGATTTTCCATTTCTGGATTGATCCCCATTATCATCACTCCGGAAGTTTTTTCATCGACAAAAGCCAAACCACCTGAATTGACACGATAACTCCATGCGAATATTTCATCGTATTGAGAAAGAATCTCTCCAATCTTATTATAGTTGGGTATATTATTGTATAGGGAAGGTTGATCGAGGTATCCTTTGCTATGTATCTGGATATGTCCTAAATTAACTCTAGTGAAACCGTCGATAATTTGATCATATGAACCTTCAGCAACGCCAATAGATATTGAAGCAAGTACAAAGCCGCCAACCATAGCCAGAGCTGTTAAAAGAGAACGTCTTTTTTGGCGGAAAATATTTCTGAAGGCAATTTTGAGAATCATTAATCTATCTTTTCTTTCTCAGATTACGTAAACTGAAAATGTCGTCGTCCAGAGGAATACTGAATTTTGCTTCGATATATTCCATCGTAGTTTTATTGCCCTCTTCATCTTCTGGTATCAACTCCATAATTGTAGGGATTTTCTTTCCCCCCATTTCCTGAATGTTTTTGAGATTCATAGTCCGAATCAATTCACCTTTTTCATCATAGAATTTACTCCATGCGGGAAGATAATCGCTTTCTCTTACCGCTTCCACAACTTTAGTCCAAACAGTTGGTACGTCTTCTTTTGGAATATATTCTATATATAAGAATCCTTCTTCAGCATAATCCGGTTGAATGAACTTGTATTCATAATCATCCAACCAGGAAGTTTCTCTCACCAGGTCGTCATTTGTAAAATCAGATCCCATCCATGAACCACTCATCATAGAAGGTGGAATCTTCATTACTTTATCAGTTTTTGGCAGGTAATTCCACATCTCGTTACCAATTCGTAATGTAGCTGTACCTTTCTCTTTTTTGGGGGAGTTGATTAGGATGAAAGTCTGATCCATGCCTTTACTCCAGGCTTCTAATTCGAGAGTTCTCTCCCAATGAGTGGTTACGATGGTCATCTTCATTCGAGCGTAAGACGTTTCGCTTCTATAGAGTTCATCAAGCTTTTTTACCACATCTTCGATATCTACTTTTTCTTGAGTGAAGGACGTCAGAGCGAGAATTAGCAAAGCAGAAATGATTAGAATTATCCTGTGAATTTTCATTTTTCACCTTTCGGTTTTTTATTTCCCGGAACACGGAATTCACCGTCCACGAAATATTCCTTATTGAAATTTTCAAGTATTTTTTTGAATTCAGCGTTGAGATATTTATAGAAATAGCTGCTGATAATTAGACGTTTTTTTATATCCTCCGGCTTGTCGGTTATTAGTTCCAGACCTTGTTTAGCGAGCTTTTCCATCTTTTCCATTAGATATAACTTATTGCTCATTATTGTATGCCACGAATTATAACTGATCTTATAATATGATGCTCTCTCGCCAGGAACACCAGTTTTTTCTATCATGCGAAACTGGAGTAAATTTCTAAGATTAGTGCTGACCGATGCAATACTTGCATCGATCATCTCGGCGATATCAGCAGCAGTTTGTTTTTCGGGATCACAAATAAGAAGCCACCCATAAATTTTCCCGGCCATTCTGGTTAATCCACCTTGTTCAAAAACAATGCCATATTCTTCTATAAATCTCTTCATATCTTCACTCTGAAAATTTTTCAATTCGAAATTTGACACTTATCATCTTCCTAAATAACAATACGAATTTCACTAATTTAAGTCAATACTAAAATTTCAATAATAACAAAAATTTCTGAATATTGATATTGGAATTCAAATTAGTGAATCAGGAAGATTATTTCAGATAAATAATTCTTCTGGTAAAATGGTATCCGGGGGTCGAGCTTTTAATAAAAAATATCCCTGAACACTGGTTTTCGGAGGGTTCCCATGAATTGCTTTTTCCGAGATTCGCGATATGTGTACCATGAATATCGTAGATGTCCAGGTCGAGATTATTAGGATTCTCGATAGTAATCTCGGAATTGAATGGATTGGGATATGCTTTGATAGCTTCCCGAGAGGGCATCTTACATTCTTCGATTCTTAATGCAGAATTCTGAATCTGGATAACAAGTTTTCCAGTTGTGAAATTTGAATCGGGAATGCCGCCAGTAGAGTCTATCGGACCACTAAATGTAACGGGTATTCCCAAATCGGTAGTTATCCATGTGTAGGAATATTGGCGTGTAGTCTTATCAAATCCAAAAGCAAAATGCGATGAAT
>Ga0272443_10002051_pt1 | contig 26875 bp, 20 predicted proteins | sample SSMAcet12_FD_193581 | JGI IMG/M metagenome (GOLD analysis project Ga0272443, IMG submission 193581) | Marine sediment archaeal communities from Little Sippewissett salt marsh, Falmouth, MA, United States - SSM-Acet-12 | ecosystem: Environmental > Aquatic > Marine > Wetlands > Sediment ... | reverse complement strand
TATTTATCATAACCGGCTAAATTTCCAAAGATTAAACGACTCTTTTTTTATTTCAGAATTTCAACTATCCAGGCTTAGCCAAAAAAATTTTTCCCTCTATATCAGTCCTTATCCGAAGCTGCCTCTTTTTGGAACTGGCTGCCCCTCAATTCACATCATTCATGATGTTCTTGATCTCACATCGTACTTTTATCGGAGAAGAGTAAAGAGGTTTTTTGATTTAATCAGATTGAAAAGAGCCATTAAGAAAGCGTCTTTGACATGGTATGATTCTAATTGGAGCATGCTGGAGACTGAAAAATTGGTTGGATGTGTCGGAAGAAATCCAAAAGTCCGCCACTTGGGAATTGAATCCCGCTACAGGTCAACAAAAACTGTTGGGGATGAAAAAGTTTTGCGCAGATACGACCTTCGTAAAGGATACATCCTTTGTATCGGAAATGGTCTACCCCACAAGAATCTCTCTGTACTCCTTGAGATCGCCAGGCAGTTGAAACGTCCTCTTGTTTTTGTCGGCGTTTCAGAAATCAATAGAGTCTACTGGTCTAATTTCGATCGCGACGAACGGACGCAATGGATCCAATATGTGGAGGAAAACGATTTGCCCGCAATATATCGAGGGGCATTTTGTCTTGCACAGCCTTCCACGGCCGAAGGGTATGGATATCCACCCCTGGAAGCCATGGCTTGCGGGACTCCGGCGGTAGTCAGCAACATCCCGGTTCTTGTCGAAACTACGGGCGGCAATGCGCTTTCTGCGGATCCGGAAAATCCTGGTAACTGGGTTGATGCGATCGGGGCCCTTGAAGGCTCCGAGCTTAGACAAAATTTAATAGAAAAAGGACTGGCATGGGTGGAACCGATGAAAGGAAGCCGTGGATGGAGAAACCATCTATCGGACATACGCGAACTGATTGACTTCAATGAAATACAAAATAATCAGCATAGCAGTGCCTGTTGAATAAAAATTGTGCCGGGTATTTTCGATTATTAAGACACCGACAAGTGAGAGCAAAAAAGCAATATATACATCAATTATTTGAAACATTAAAACGGATGGGCTCAAAGTATTGGATAAACTTTTTTGCCTTCTGTTTTTTGACCGCATGCCACAAGTCCGGGTTTCGTCTTTTTTCCGCCAAAACTTTTTTACTTGGTCTAAACGGTAAAATATATGATATTCGAATCGGAAAAGGGGAATTCGAATTTCTATACGAGACGAACATCAGACGAGTGTACGAATCTGTCCCCGGTTTTGCGCCAGATCCCGATGACGTCGCCGTTGACGTCGGCGCAAACATCGGAACGGCTTCCATACATTGGTCTCGTACGCTGACTGAAGGTGCCATTTTTGCGATCGAGCCCCATCCGGATACATTCCGCAGGCTGGTCAAAAATATTCGTCTCAATCATGCCGATCGTGTCATCAAGCCGTTTCACGCGGCATTGGGCCGGAAAAAGGGAATGCTTCCCCTGTTCATCACAGATGCCGGGACCATGGCGATAAAAGCGCCGTCTGCAAAATATGGAGGGAATAAGATCGAGGTTCCGTGCCTAACACTGGATTCGTTTGTGAAAATGCAGAAAATTCGGCAAATCGACCTTTTAAAGATCGATGTTGAGGGCTTCGAATCTGATGTCCTTCAAGGTGCTTCCCGATCGTTGCAGGCAACAAGAAAAATTGTTTTGGAATATCATTCAGCTGCCTTGAAAGATCGATGTGCCGTGTTGTTGGCGGATGCCGGCTTTGATTTGACCATAAAAGAAAACCTGATCTTCGGACATAAAAGCTGATGGCGGCTGGTTGAAACAGATGGATCGTAAGCGTTCCCAGGGCACCGCATCTGCTGCGTTACCGGGCACTTGAAGTACGACCAGTACGTCTGCGTGCCCGAAGCCTTGCATCTGCGGCACCCTGTAAACGCTTACTGGGCAAGGATATGGTGCACATTGGGCGCTTTACCCCCGTGAATGGTTACGATGGATCAGACGAATTTTCCGCTGCTTTTATTGCTGACGGCCGGTATTGGCGATCTTGTTCTCGGGTCCATGGGCTTGAGGGCGATCCGAAATGGGTTTCCCGCTGCTGAAATCCACTTGATGACCAGCCTCGAAGCGGCCGCCATTGCACGGCATTATCCATATGTGGACAGGGTATGGGCTTTTCCGATCCGCCAGTTTCGGCAAAGTAAAAAGGTCTTTGCCAAAACAGTAAAAGCCCTTTTGCCGCTGCGCGCCTACCGGTTTGAAAAAATCATCAATCTATATCAGGTGGCGAGCATCGGCGGGGCCCTATCGATGGGAGCAGTGTTTTCCCTGCTGCGCTCGCCATGCAAGATCGGCCACGATCGGCATGGGTTCGGACATTTTCTTGATGAAAAAGTTCCAGAAAATTTTTTCCAGGACCGTCACATGGCCGATTCCATTCTTGATTTGGCATGCAGGGCGGGAGGCAAACCAGACCAAGGCGGTATCGAGGTTTTCCCCCCTGGCTCAATAGACCCCGATCTTAAGCGAATGCTCGATTTCGCACCGGAAAATTCCGGGCTGAAAACGATTGCCATCAACCCCGGCAGCGACGCTGTCGAAAAACGGACGGATCCGGTGATCTTCTCGTCTGCCGTAAACCGCCTTTCCGCTTGGATTCCGGTGAAGACGATTATCCTCGGCGGCCCCGGCGAGGAGGAGATTGCAAGCAAAATCTTTCAGGATCTTCAAACTCCTGCTATCAACCTGGCTGGAAAAACAAGCCTTGAAGCACTCGTTTACGTGCTCGACCAGGTCGACCTGGTGATCTGCAATGACAGCGGTCCGATGCATATTGCCGCCGCCTTGAAAAAGCCGCTGGTCGCCCTCTTTAGAGGAGGAAATCCCAACATGTTTGGACCTTACGGTGATTCTTCGCGGTTTCGAACCATAACAGCAGATCCTGCTGCAGGTTTTAAATGCAGGCAGTTTCAAGAGACCCTCGATGCAAAAGTTGCTGCCGTGAGCCATTCCCTGCTCACTGCGCGCTGATGTAGTCAAAAAAAAATACTATGTGTGGAATATACGGAAAAATAGGCTCGGCTGAGATGACTGAAGTTGAAGACTGCGTCCTTTCGATGAGCCGAAAATTATTTCACCGGGGGCCGGATGATCACGGAATTTACGCCGCTTGTTATGGCAATGACCATAAGATAGGATTGGGCCATCGGCGGCTGAGCATCATCGATCTTTCAGAAAACGCACGACAGCCGATGTGCAACGAAGACGGCACCGTGTGGATTGTCTTCAACGGGGAGATCTATAATTTTCAACCGCTGCGTCGACAGTTGATTCAAAGAGGACACCGGTTTCGATCAGAATCGGATACTGAAGTTATTTTACATCTTTATGAAGAAGAAGGGCTTCGAAGCGTCGAGCGTCTATCCGGGATGTTCGCCTTTGCCTTGTGGGACCGGCGAAAAGAGCGCTTGTGGCTCTGTCGAGACCGGCTGGGGATCAAACCGCTTGTGTATTTCTGGGATGGAAAAAGTCTTTCTTTTGCCTCCGAAATCAAAGCAATCCTCGCCGATCCGAGCTTGGATAAGAAAATCGACTTTGAAGCCCTCGGGCTCTACCTGAGGCTGAATTACATTCCAGCTCCCTGGACCATTTTCAAGAACATCCAAAAATTAATGCCCGGTCAATTCTTGGTTTACGAAAACGGGAGGGTAGAGAAGAGTAAATACTGGAAGCCGCCGGATGCAGATCGAAAAATAGATAAATCGGAGAGTTTCAGCAGCATAAAAAATGAACTCTACCGGCTCAGCCGGCAGGCTGTCGAGCGGCGGCTCATTGCCGATGTCCCCTTGGGCGCATTTTTAAGCGGCGGCATCGATTCGAGCATCGTCGTCGGTTTGATGGCCGAGCTCATGGATCGGCCGGTGAGGACGTTTTCCATCGGTTACAAAGACCTGCCGTTTTACGACGAAAGTGATTATGCAAAAGAAGTTGCCGCGTTTCACCGAACCGATCATCATGAATATCGCTTGAGCTACAAGGAGGTGCTCGATGCCATCCCCGAGGTGCTCGATGATTTCGACGAACCATTTGCTGACTCATCCGCCATCCCCACCTACATCGTTTCCCGGGAAACCCGCCGCGAGGTGACCGTCGCCCTTTCCGGAGACGGGGCCGACGAGCTTTTTGCCGGGTATCGCAAATACAGCGGAGAATTCTGGCATCGGTATTATTCCCTGCTTCCGAGAAAGCTTCGGGAGTCGGTTCTCAAACCCATGTTTGCCCATCTTCCGCGTTCCAGAAGCCGCAAGGTTTTTGAATACCTGAGAAGGGCCGACAAGTTCGTTCAGGGCGCGCATGATTCCCAGGCGGACCGGGTGTGGGCATGGCGGGAGATATTCAGCCAGGAGCTGGCATGCAATATGTTGGTTCCGGATCTGCGGGAAAAAATCCGAATGGACAAGGCCGAAGAATTGACCGCTTCGGGACTCGGGGGATTTCATTCCGATCCGATCAATCGGATGCTTCAACTGGACGTTTCCGGATCCCTGCCCGACGACATGCTTAACAAGGTCGACCGGATGAGCATGCGGCACGCGCTGGAAGTCAGGGTACCGTTTCTGGACCATGAACTGGTCGAGTTCGCCTTTTGGATTCCAGGGGATTTGAAACTCCACCGAGGAAGGCGAAAATATATCCTTATCGAGACATTCAAGAATCTGTTGCCGCAGAGGATCCAAAAGAGGCCGAAATGGGGGTTCGAGGTCCCGATCAGCAGCTGGCTCAAAAAAGAGCTCAAGCCTTTAGTGGATCGGTATCTTTCTCCTGAACGGATCCGCTCCCAGGGAATTTTCGATCCTGATGCCGTCCAACATCTGGCGGCTCTTCATATTTCAGGCAAGCGGGAAATGGGATGGCAGCTCTGGAATCTGATCGTATTCGGTCATTGGTACGAAACATATTACAGCTAAAGGTGAAAAAGTTGATCAGAAATATTTCCATTCTTCAGTTTCACAATGTCACCGACGTTGAAAAGCAATGCCGCCTGTGGCTGCCCCTTACGGCGTTTACGCGCTATCTGTCTTATTTAAAGCGAAACGGATTTGAAATCATTTCGCTTGCAAAAGCCATCGAGATGATGGGGCGACCCTTTCTGGGCACGAAAAAGCGACTGATTTCATTGACATTTGATCACGGCTATGCGGATTTTTTCGATTCGGTATTTCCGCTGTTGCAAGAATCCGGTATTCCGGCGACCCTGTTTATTTGTCCGGATAAAATCGGTAAAACAACCAGCAAGGATCATTGCAGCGTCGATCATCTCAGCGCGGACCAACTGCGCAAGATCGCTGAAAACGGGATTACCATCGGCGCCTATGAGGATGCTGCCTGGAATATCAATCAGATCGATCAGGCGATGGTACGAAGGCATATCCGTGAATATAAAAAACGGTTGGAGGACCTTCTTGGAAAAAAAGTGAAATATTTCGGGGTCAAGGAGGGAGTCCCTTCCCGGCAGCTCCGTGAGATATTGATCTCTGCCGGATACGACGCCTTTTTGACCCAATGTCCCACCTACCGCAGGCCGGACCCCTATGCCATCGGGCGGATCCAGGTGGACGATGACGATTTCAACATTTTCCTGACCAAAATTTCCAAAACCTACCTGTTTTTCAAAGACAGGCGAAGCTGGAAATATATCCGGGAATACAAACTGGACCGGTTGGCCCACCGAGTATCGGAGACGGTCGATCGAATTCGGGGACAGCATCACGAGCCATGAGATACAAGGTTTTGCATGTGCATGCATTGCCGGTGGTCAGCGGTTCGGGCATCAACACCTTTTTGACCATGCGCGATGTGGACCGAAGCCGTTTCGACGCCGAATTGGCCTGCGCCCCGGGTGGAGACCTGGAAAATCTCGTGCGGGATGCCGGCTTGACGTTTCATTCGTTTCCCAATTTTGTCCAGCCCCTGGATCCGATCAACGATCTTCTCGCACTGATCCGTTTGACCCGGTTTCTTTTCGAAAAAAAATATCACATCATCCACACCCACAATTCAAAGACGGGTTTTATCGGCCGGTTGGCGGGCAGAATGGCCCGGGTGCCGGTGGTCATCCACACCGTGCATGGATTTTCCTTTCATGACCGTGAACCGGCATGGCGGCGGCGGCTCTTCAGGGGGCTGGAACGGATGGCGGCCCGGTGGTGCGATCGGATGATTTTCATTTCCCAGCCGCTCATCGACTGGGCGATCAACGAAAACATCCTCCGGGACCGGAAAAAAGCCGCCAAAATCTACAGCGGGATCGAAATCAGGCAATTTAGACCGGCCACGGCAAGCGATAAGCAAAAAAATCGTAAAAAATGGGAGATCTCTGAAAACGAACCGGTCGTCGGCATCGTGTCCAAGCTCTGGGAGGGAAAGGGCCATGCCACGTTGATCGAATCTTTTTCCATTGTAAGAAAGAAAACGGGCAAGGGGCGTTTGGTCGTCGTCGGCGAAGGACCGATTCTGGGAGACCTGGAAAGGCTGGCCCGCCGCAAAGGGCTGCAGGACCAAGTGATTTTTACCGGTTTTCAAAAAGATGTCGCCTCCATGATTTCCATGTTCGACGTATCGGTGCTCCCCTCTTTTTTCGAAGGAATGGGGCGAGTGCTTCTGGAATCGATGGCCATGGGCATTGCGGTAATCGGTTCCAACGTCGGGGGAATACCGGATCTGGTCCGCCATGGCAAAGAGGGGTTTTTAGTGCCGCCGGGAGACGAGAATGCCCTGGCCGCCGCTATCGAAGCACTTTTCCAAGAGCCGGATTTTGCCGAGAAGATGGGAAGGGCCGGTATCGAACGCGTTTCGGAAAAGTTCAGCGCCAAAGCCATGGTGCGGCAAATCGAAGCGCTTTATTTGAGCATGTTGGCAAAGAAAGGATTTTCCTGATCAAAGCGTCTGCCTTCAAGTTTGTTTTCTCCGGCATTTTATTTGCCGGGGTATTGATGACACCGGTTCGGGCCTTTTATTTCGGGGCCGGCCTTCGCTGGCAGTATATCTTGTTGCTTTCTTTTACGGGGGCAATTTTTTTCACCCCGATTGCCAGGTTCATTGCGGTTTTGTGCAACGTCATGGACGTGCCCGGGGATCGAAAGGCCCACCTGAAACCCACCCCCATGCTCGGGGGGATGGCAGTGCACGCCTCTTTTGCGACTGCGCTTCTGGTCAACGACGTATTTCTGCCTCAGATGAAGGTGCTCCTTGCCGGTGCCGCACTGATTTTTCTGATCGGTCTTTTGGACGACATCCGGCCGCTGGGCGCCGGTTTTCGGTTTTTATGCCAGGTTCTTGTTGCGCTCTATGTCATCTTTTTCGGGGACATCACCTTGACTTTTTTTTCCCTGCAATCCTGGTCTCCTGTCCTCAATGTGCCCTTGACCGTATTCTGGATCGTGGGGCTGACCAATGCCATGAATTTTTTTGACGGATTGGACGGTCTGGCCGCCGGGCTTTCCATGATCATTGCCGCCTTTTTTGGGGTCGCTGCGTTTTTGAGCGATCAGCCGGCGATGGGGTGGTTTTCCGTGGCCATTGTCGGCGCCTGCCTCGGCTTTTTCCCGTATAATTTTCGCTTTCACCGCTCGGCGGAGATTTTTCTGGGAGATGCCGGTAGCACGTTTCTCGGGTTTACCCTGGCCGGCCTTGCCATTTTGGGCCGATGGTCCAACGCCAGTGCCTTTGTATCGATTTCTGTTCCGATCCTGATTTTGGGAGTCCTGATTTTCGACGTGACCTATGTCACCCTTTCCAGGATACGAAATCGTCACGGAAACGGGCTGCTGCGGGCAGTGTCAACGCCCGGACGCGATCACTTGCACCACCGCCTTCTCAGAATGGGTTTTGTCCCAAAAGAAACCGTGTTTATCATCCTCACCCTGTCCGCTTGCTTCGGGGTCAGCGCCCTGATCATCATGGACCAGAATCTCATCCGTGCGCTGCTTGGTCTCGCCCAGGCGATCCTCGTCCTCGGAGTTTTCGTTGTTCTCATGCACAAAGGACGGGAAAATAACGACTCGGTCCAACGATAAGACGACGGAACCTCTTTCCTTCCGATAGCGGCCTGCCGATCAGCTCCCCCCCACCTTTTGCACCATATCTTGTTATTAAAAATAGGTTGACATACAATATAAAAGGGTTTTATGGTCGAGAAAATCCGTTTCGGATTCTTCGGCGGCCTTGCAGGGGTGAATCGATGAAATGCAGGCCAGTTTGCATGGGGTTCTTCCGTATTTCTAAATTTCAGACAATGTCAGCGCATATGGCAATCGACGCCTGCCGGCCTTCTGTTGCGGGCGCAGGTGCTTTTCTCATCCTGGAAGCCAAACTCAAGGGTGGGTGTTTTTGTACGAGCCAACAGCCAAGATAAAATCCGGATAATGCCATGGTTCGATTCAGTGAATTGAATAACATGAAGCCTGAAAGGGGCTCTGCGTCAGCGGATACGGCCTCCGGGGTCGGCCAACGGTCATCGGCCCCGAACGCAGAGGGCCAGGCACCTGCCGATGCGCCTGTCGACATCCAGTCCCTTTACGAGGATGCATGCTTTTACGTGGCCAAGATCTTTGCCGCGGTAAAGGAACGGAAGCGCTTTGCCCTGGACCCCGGGTTTCGGATTGTCCGGCAGATTGTCGAGTCTTACTGCCCGGGAGACCCTCTGTTTGTCCAGACAATTCAAACAGACGACCAACGCAACTACCTGGTCAACAAGTCCGTCAACGTCTCAATCTATGCAACCCGGCTGGCTCGCCAGCTCGGTTATTCCAAGGAAACGCAGGCGGAAATCGGAATGGCCGGCCTGCTTCACGAAGTGGGAATGTCTCTGGTCCCCAAACAAATCATGTACAAAAAGGGGCAGCTGACCCGTAAAGAGTTGGGGATCATGCAGCAGCATTCAGAAGCCGGATACAAGATTCTCCTATCCTGCAGCGATCGCTATCCTTATTTGGCCGAGGTGGCTCTTCAAATTCATGAACGAGTCGACGGTTCGGGGTACCCGCATGGGTTGAAAGCAGATGAAATCCACGAATATGCACAAATCATCGGTTTGGTGGACACTTACGAGGCCCTGAGCCATTCCCGCCCTTACAGGGACCGCTTCGATCATTTGCACGTCATCAAAGAAATCATCAAGACCTGCAAAACCCGTTTCCGCAAAAAGCATCTCAAAGCCTTGGTGAACGCCTTTTCCATTTTCCCGCTTTCGACCCATGTCCGGCTCAATTCCAATGCCGTCGGTCGGGTGATCGAAACCTACCCGGATCAGCCGATGCGGCCCAGAGTCCTGATCGAATACGATTCCCAGGGTCGAAAGGTCCTGACCGAACGGATCGTCAATCTGCCCGATCATTCGTTGCTGTATATCGTAGATGATAAACCGGAGGCCCCGGCAGAAGTCCTTGACCTGCGGATGGAATTGCCTCGGCAATTGGAAGACCACGATGAAGCCGCCGGCGGCAAAGATCCGGTTTCACCGCGGTCCCTTCCGAAGGCCTCGATGTCCGGCTGGCAAAAAAGAAGACGGAACAGCCGGGCGGAATCAAAACCGCTGCTGCTCTTTTTGCCGCTGCTCGTCCTTCTGGTCGGATTTCCCTACTGGCAGGGACGGCAGACGGTAGGCCCTTCATCCGCCTCCCATCGCGTCACGGAAGGCGTGCGCATGGCCGTCCAACCGGAGAGCAAAGAATTGTTTGCAGCCGTGGCAAGCCCCGCCCTTCCAGTAAAATCATCTACGCCTCCGCCGGAGCCCGGCCGGCGGCAAGATGCCGATTTGAAAATCAAAGCGCCTTCATCTCCTCCGGATTCGGCGCAAAAGACAGAACCTTCCCCAAACGATTCGATGCCTGCCCTGGACCAGGAATCGATCGATTCGGTGGTCGATCAGAGGCCGTCCATTGCGGAAGATCCCGAAAACGGGGGGTTCGTAAATACCGGCCAAGAGGCCCTGCCGCATGAAGCCGGGATTCAAGGGGCAATGCCGCTTTTTTCATCCGGTTCGCAGGCGCCTTTCTCCATTCTCATTGGGCAATACAAGTCCGCGGCCGCAGCCGAGCGTGCCATGGCGAAACATCGCGGCGACGGCATCTTTTGTTACCGTGTGAAAGTGAACCTGGGAAACGCCGGCATCTGGCATCGAATCTTCTCCGGCTGCTTTAAAACCATGCAAGAAGCTCAACAGGCCGCTGACCGGATTCAGGTGAAAGAGGCCCTCGTCAAACGGACTCGGTTTGCCGCCCTTGTGGGCTCCTATCCAGGCAGAGAACAAGCGGCATCGGAGATGCAGCGGCTGCAGGTGCTCGGATATTCACCTTACACCATTGCGCTTGAAAACGGTGGATTCGATCTTTTCGTGGGGGCATTTTACACCCACAAAGGCGCCATGGAGCAAAGGTCCGAACTGCTCGCCAAGGGCGTGGGAAGCCGGGTGGTGAAGCGATAAGGGCAGACGACAGATGACGGATGACAGAAGGCAGAGGACAGCCCTGCCGTCCCGTTCTCGAACAGGATTTGATCAAGGTTGAACCTTGAATCTGGAATTTTGAGCCCTGAACCTCTGAACCCTGAACCTATAACCTTCAGAAAACGACAACGGACAGGGATATTGACCATCTACCAGAAATACTGGAGCCTAAAAGAGCCGCCGTTTGAAAATGTTCCTGACCAGAAGGTGTTTTTCCGTTCTTCCCAGCACGAGGAGGCCCTTAGCCGGTTGATGTATGCGGTGGAAAACCGAAAAGGGGCAGCCATGCTCACCGGCGAGGTCGGATCCGGGAAAACCACCATCAGCCGGGTCATGAGCGACGCGCTGCCCGAAGACAAATATCTGGTGCGCACGGTTACGAATCCTGCACTGACTCCGCTAGATCTTCTTCGGTCGATCCTGTATGAGATCGGGGTGGAAACCGACAGCGATTCGAAATTTTTTCTGTTGACCAAGCTTCACGACAGACTGCAGGAAAACCAGCAGCAGGGGATCAGAACGATTATCGTCGTCGACGAGGCCCATCTCATTCAGCAGCGGGAAAGCCTAGAGGAGCTGCGAATGCTGCTCAACATGCAGTTCGAACATCAATTCCTGGTCACGCTGATCATATTGGGGCAGCCTCCGCTGTTGTTGCGGATCGAAACCCTTCTCCCGCTGAAAGAACGAATATCGGTCAAATACCATCTGAAACCGTTGGATCTGAAGGACACGGTCCGGTACATCTTGTTCCGGCTCAGAAACGCCGGCGCCAAGCGCGGGATTTTCACCCGCGAGGCAATTTTTCCGCTGTACGAATATTCGCGGGGGATTCCTCTGCGGATCAACAACCTATGCGACCGGTGCATGCTGATCGGGATGATGAAAAGCGCCGGCGCCATCGATACTGCAATCGTCAACGAGGCCATCGCCGATCTGGGATGATTCCAGGCTAAAACCCGCCAGGAATCATAAATGCAAAGAAAATAGATGATAAAAAGCAGAAGTCATCATATACCGGCCGGATTGTTGCCTTGGATCATGAGCCTTCTTCTTGCCGTGATTACCGCCGCCTGTGCGCAGGCACAGAAAGGACCGGAGGAGAAAATCGGAACAGCGGCTGCCCAATTCGATCCGCTGAAAAGCCGGGGGCTGCCCACGTCGGGACTGTATCGGGGGCTGATCGTCACCGATATCAACGCGGACGGATATCCGGATGTCATCGGCGGGGCCGCACAGCCGGGTACGATCTCCATTTGGGAGGGAAGAGGCCCGGCCGGGCTTTCGCAGGTGATCAACCTGCCGGTCAAAGGAGCCGTGCAGTCCGTGGCTGCGGGCGACATAGACGGTGACGGCGCTGTCGACATCCTGTTCTCCATCCAGAAAGAAGCCTCCGGTGTGGCCATATTGAAAAATCTTTCCGGAGAAGGCTGGAAGCCGGTTCCCGGCCCGACGGAAATCGGTGTATACCAGGGGGTGGCCATAGCCGATATCAACAGCGACGGACATCTGGACATCATCGCGGCCAGCCGCAGCCCTGCTCCGCAGGGGGGCGTCCAGGTCTGGCTCGGAGACGGCAAGGGCGGATGGCCGCTGGAAACCGGTCCGGACAGCACCGGGGAATACAATGACGTGGTGACGGCCGATTTCAACGGCGACGGCCATCTGGATCTCGCCGCAGCCGGTTGGGGCGTCAACAGCGCTCTACGGCTCTGGCTTGGAGACGGGGCCGGCGGATGGGGATTCGGGCGGACCGTTGCCGAAGGAAGCTGGTACGCGTTGCACACCGTGGATGCCGACGGCGACGGCCGGGTGGACATTTTCGCCGGTTCATACAGACATGGGGTCGCGGTCTTCCGGGGGCTGGGAAACGGCGATTTTATCCGTGCCAATGCCGGTGAAAATGAAAGCTTCTGGGCGGCGGTGCCCTTCGATGCGGATGGAGACGGAGCCTGGGAGCTCGTTGGCGCCTCGCTCGATTCGAAGGGGATCCAGGTGTGGAAACGGACGGAAGACGCCAACGGCTATGTCCGGTTGAACACCGGCTACCCCGACAGCGGAGATTTCTATGATCTGGCGGTGGCCGACCTCAACGGCGACGGCATCGAAGATCTATGCGCGGCAAGCTTCGGCGAAGGGGTCAAGTTCTGGCTGGGCAAAAACGAGGGCTTTCCCCCTGCCGGCAACAGAATCGAGGCCCACCAACGCGCCGAGGATCGTCTGAAAAAGGATTCCGTCGAAGAAAATTCGGTGTTCACCACTAAATTCGGATTTCCCGAATATCGGATCGATGCCGGCGACCTTTTGAAAATCATCTTCTGGAGGGGCACGGAAAGTGAAGAAGTGCCGGTGCCGGTCCGGCCGGACGGCAACATCTCTTTTGGCTACGTGGAGGATCTCAACGTCAAGGGACTGACGCCCACCGACTTGGACCGGATTCTCACAGAGCATCTCGGCAGGTACATCCGGCACCCGCGGATCGATGTCATTGTCGAAGAACACAACAGCAAATCGGTGACCATCCTGGGTGCCGTGGGGCAGCGGGCGGGCACCGGTCCCGGCCAGTACAAACTGAAAGGCCGGGCGCGGTTGTCGGAGATGCTCTCGGAGTCCGGAGGCCCCCGCACCGACGCCAACCTCAGGGACGTGCGCATCCGGCGAAAGGACAGCCAGACAATCACCGTCAATCTCTACAAGGCGATCACCCAGGGTGATATTTCCCAGGACATCGTGTTGGACGATGGAGACGTGGTCTATGTACAGGCAATGTCAAAGGAGTCCAACCGAGTCTATGTCTTTGGTGAGGTGACAAAACCGGGTGCCTATACCTTCGAGGGATCGGAAATGCGGGTGTTCGACGCCATTTCCCAGGCCGGCGGGTATACTGTGTTCGGAAAGCCCGCAATGACCAAAGTGGTCAGGGGCGATATCACGCAGCCCAAGGTTCTCTCTGCGGACCTGAAGTCCCTCGTAGAAGAGGGGGATTATTCCCAGAATCTTGTTTTGGCCAACGGTGATCTGGTCTACGTGCCGCGCAGCGCTTTCGGCGATATCAACCAGTTTTTCAAACGGATCACGCCGCTGATGCGGCTGATCATCTACCCGGCGCAGGTGATCAACGAATTCGGCAGCGCCGACGAATATCTCAACACGTCGCTTTTCAACGATGATTGATAAATCGCGAACAACAATAGGCGATCAAACGCATGGCGCAGTATGACGTCGATTTAAGAGACTACTGGCGGATTTTTCAAAAACGCAAAGCCATCGTCCTGCTGATGGTGTTGCTGGCCGCTATATCCTCGTATGGGTTTGCCAAGCTCAAGGAGCCTCCCCCCCTTTACGAGGCAGAGGCATCTGTCAAAATCGAGCAGATGACGAGCCTGGCCGATTTTTTGACCGGCGCCTATTGGATGCAGGGCGAAAACATGGTGACCCAGGCGTTTATCATCACCAGTTTTCCGGTGCTGGTCAGAACCGCACAGGAATTGGGTTGGATTCCGGAATCCGCCACCTCCGAAAAGGTTCGAAAATCCAAAACCTTCATGGATGCCGTGGAGCGGCTCAAGTTGATGGTTAGCGCCGAGCAGCAGGAAGGGACCAACATCGTCAACATCAAGGTGGTTTCCAAGGTCCCGCAGGAGGCCGAAACCATTGCAAACGCCTTTGCCGATGCATACCGGAAATACAACATCGAAGAAAAGAACCGCCAGATTTTCGACACCAAGGAGTTCATCGAAGAGCAGCTGGAAACGACTGCAAAAGAGTTGAAACGGGCCGAAGAGCGGCTCCGGCTGTTCAAGGAAACACACACGTTGGTGGCCCTCGACGCCCAGACCCTCCATCTGCTCAATCGCCTTACCGCCCTGGAGGCCGAATACGAGGCTGCACAACGGGAGCAGGCCGAGCTTTTCTCCCTTTTGTCGAGCCTGCAAAGCACGGGTGAAATCAAAGGCGAGGTCTCCCGTGTGATATCGCCGGCGGTCAAGGGCTCGCCGGTGGAAGCTCTCGGGGTGAGGCTCCGGGACCTGGTTCTGAAAAGAGAATCACTGCTCTTCGACTACACGGAAGTCCATCCGCAGGTGGTCGAGATCAACGAGCAGATTCAGGCCGTGATTTCCGAAATCAAAAGAGAACTCGGGACACTGATCGAAAAACTCGAATTGCGGAAACGCAACCTGCTGTCCGATCTTCGGGAGATCCGGCGGGAAAATCAGCAGATTCCCGAAAAGGCTCTTCAGCTCGCCCGGCTCGATCGGGAACAGGAAATCCAGGAAAAGCTTTATTCCGAGCTCAAGGCACAGTACCAGGAGACCATGATCAAGGCTTCGGGCCGGGTGGAGGAAGTCAGTATCATCCGGCCGGCGGTCCTCCCGTTGGAACCGATCAACATTCCTTCCAAGATCATGATCATATTCACCGGTGTGGTCATGGGGTTGATCATCGGAATCGTTTTTACATTTGTGGCCGAAACCCTGGACACTTCCATCGGAACGATCGAAGATGTGGAAAGTCTGCTCCAGGTTCCGGTGCTCGGCGTCATCCCTTTCTGGAAAACCGAAGAGGGGGAGCGGGGAACTTCGCGACTGGATCGCCACATGGATCTGGTGACCCACTTCGACCCAAAGTCCATGGCGGCGGAAGCGTTTCGTTCCCTGAGGTCGAATCTTCAATTCGTGAGGTTGGACCGAAAAGGAAAAGCGTTTCTGATCACCAGTTCCTTTGTCCAGGAGGGCAAGACGGCCAACGTCGTCAATCTGGCTTTGAGCATGGCACAGGCAGGAGACAAGGTGCTGCTGGTCGAAGGGGACCTTCGCAAGCCCTTCATTCATAAAATTTTTGGCATCGACAAAGCCCCCGGGCTGACCGACTATGTCCTGGGAAATTACGGCTGGGAGGAGATCCTGTCCACGATTACCGACGTGATGCTGGGTGAATTTCAGGTCGAAGAGATTTTAAAGACCCCGGGCATGGACAACCTGCACATCCTGACTGCAGGCACCGCCCCTCCGAACCCATCGGAAATTCTGCGTTCCCCCAGCTTCAAGGAGTTTCTGGCAGAAGCCTACGAAAAATACGATTTTATTTTCATCGATGCACCGCCTGTACTTCCGGTGGCCGACGCCACGGAGATCGCTCCCCTCTGCGACGGGGTGATTCTTGTCTACAAGGTCGGCGCGATCGGCCGCGGCGTCCTGAACCGGGCCAAGATGAGCCTCGACAACATTAACGCCAAGGTGGTCGGTGTGATTTTAAACAACGTCAAGCCGGAAGTCGGCCCGGACTATTTCAAATACCACGCCCATTACTACTACGGACCCCAGCCTGAAATAGAGCCGGAACGCAGCGGCGGGGTGGGTAAATACATGAAATACATTCTGTTGCTGGCCGCCGGCGTCCTGATCTTGCTCGGCATCTTCTGGCGGAATATTTTTAGCCCGTAATCAAATCGCTCCCGCGATTTGATTATGATATCAAAAAAATACATGCCTTTTTTCCGCCTCATTTCTTTTATCCTTTTTTCCCTGATCGCAACGGCTTTGATCGGATTTGCCGCCGCGGAGTACCCGCCGTTTCTACTGCTTGGGTCACTGATGGCGGTCGTGCTCTTTATCCTGACCTTTCTCAACACCGAGATCGGACTTTATATCCTGATTTTTTCCATGCTTCTTTCACCGGAGATCGGCCTCGGAAAACTCAGCGGGGGGGCGGTCTTGGAAAGAGGCGTGACGCTGCGGCTGGATGATTTTCTCTTGGCGATCATCGGATTTTCCTGGTTTGCCAAAACTGCCATCTTCAAAGATCTGGGACTCTTTTTGAAGACAGAACTGAACCGGCCGATTTTCTACTATATGCTCGCCTGTCTGGCGTCCACCGGAATCGGCATCATGGCGGGGCGGGTCGATCCGAAGGCCGGTTTTTTTTTCCTTCTGAAGTATTTCGAGTATTTCATCGTATTTTTCATGGTGGCCAACTATGTGGAAAACGAGGCTCAGCTGCGGCGGATTCTGTTCTGCCTGTTTTTGACCTGCTTGATCACCTGCGTTATCGGCATAGCCCAGATTCCGGCCGGGGAACGGCTCAGTGCGCCATTCGAGGGGGAAACAGGAGAGCCGAATACCTTCGGCGGGTATCTGGTGTTGAACGGTGCGGTGGCGGCCGGCATCCTTTCATCGGTGAAGGACCGGCGGATCCGCTGGGCGCTGATCGGCTTGATTGTCGCCATTGTTCCCACCTTGCTTTTCACGCGGTCTCGAACTTCCTATCTGGCGGCCCTGTCGGCGTTTTTCCTGCTAGGCGGGCTTGCCAGGCGCAGAAAGATCGTCCTTCCCATCATGGCGGCGGTACTGATCGTCAGCCCCCTGTTTCTGCCTTCGGCGATCAAGGAGCGTATTTATTACACAGTTTCCCAGCCGTTTCACCCGCAGCAGATCGAGGTGGGAAACACCCGGTTCGACACCTCCCTGTCTGCCCGGATCAGGAGCTGGCAGGAGGGGCTGCAGGACTGGACCGCGCATCCGGTGATCGGATACGGGGTCACCGGCTATCGGTTCTTGGATGCCCAGTACGTCCGGGTGCTGGTAGAAAGCGGGGTGATCGGCCTGGCTGCCTTCGGCTATTTGCTGTTTGCCGTGTTCCGGATGGCGCGAAGCACCTGGAACCAAATTTCCGATGCGCTTCACAAGGGCTTGCTGAAAGGATTTCTGGCCGGCTACGTGGGAATGCTGTTTCATGCCGCCGGGGCCAATACCTTTATTATCGTTCGGATCATGGAGCCGTTCTGGCTCATCGCAGGGTTGATCGCAGTTCTGCCGGCGATTGAAGCTGCGCGGCAGGGCGCTGCTGAAAAGGACTCGCCGAAAAATACCGTTTCAAGGGCCGGCTCCGGCCTCATGCCCAAAGACGGGTTGCCTGTTTTTCACAGATAGACATAGCAAAGGTTTTTTCTTCGTGTCTATTTTCCGCCTCATTTTTTTTATCCTTTTTTCCCTGTTCGCAACGGCTTTGATCGGATTTGCCGCCGCAGAGTACCCGCCGTTTATACTGCTCGGGTCACTGATGGCGGTCGTGCTTTTTATCCTGACCTTTCTCAACACCGAGATCGGACTCTATATCCTGATTTTTTCCATGCTTTTTTCACCGGAGATCGGCGTCGTGGAAGTTGGGAGGGGAGCAGCCTCGGGAAGAGAAGTGACGCTGCGGCTGGATGATTTTCTCTTGGCGATCATCGGCTTTTCCTGGTTTGCCAAAACCGCGGTCTACAAGGAACTGGGCCTTTTTGTGAAAACGGAACTGAACCGGCCGATTTTCTACTACATGCTCGCCTGTTTGGTGCCCACGGGAATCGGCATCATGGCGCGGCGGGTCGACCCGAATGCCGGTTTTTTTTTCCTTCTGAAGTATTTCGAGTATTTTATCGTCTTTTTCATGGTGGCCAATCATGTGGAAAACGAGGCCCAGCTGCGGCGGATTTTGTTCTGCCTGTTTTTGACCTGCTTGATCGCCTGCATTGTCGGCATGGCCCAGATTCCGGCCGGGGAACGGCTCAGCGCGCCCTTCGAGGGGGAAAAAGGAGAGCCGAACACGTTCGGCGGATATCTGGTGTTGAATGGCGCGGTCGCAGCCGGCATTCTTTCGACGGTAACGGACCGTCGGATCCGCTGGGCGCTGATCGGGCTGATTGTCGCTATTGTCTCCACCCTGGCTTTCACCGGCTCTCGGACTTCCTATCTGGCGGTCGTACCGGCGTTTTTCCTGCTTGGCGGGTTTTCCGAGAACCGAAAGATCGTCCTTCCCATCATGGCGGCGGTGCTGATCGTCAGTCCCCTGTTTCTTCCCCCGTCGGTCAAGGAGCGAATTTACTACACTGTTTCCCAGCCGTTTCACCCGCAGCAGATCGAGGTGGGAAACACCCGGCTCGACACCTCCCTGTCTGCCCGGATCAGGAGCTGGCAGGAGGGGCTGCAGGACTGGACCGCGCATCCGGTGATCGGATACGGGGTCACCGGCTATCGGTTCTTGGATGCTCAGTACGTCCGGGTGCTGGTAGAAAGCGGGGTGATCGGCCTGGCTGCCTTCGGCTATTTGCTGTTTGCCGTGTTCCGGATGGCCCGAAGCACCTGGAACCAAATTTCCGATCCGCTTCACAAGGGCTTGCTGAAAGGATTTCTGGCCGGCTATGTAGGATTGCTCTTTCATGCGATCGGGGCCAATACCTTTATTATCGTTCGGATCATGGAGCCGTTCTGGTTTGTCGCGGGGCTGATTGCTGTCCTGCCGGCGCTTGAAGCGGCCCCCCAGGAAATTGCTGAAAAAGAATCGCTGAAAACGACCGTTTCGGCGGCTGGATCCGCCGTCATGCGCAAAGGATCGACCGTGTTTAGAAGATAATGGGCCGATCTTTATGGAAATCCGATGCCAACGCATTCTCCCCCCCCACCGGTTCCTGAAATTCTTGCCCCCGCCGGCAGCCGCAGCGCGTTTCTGGCCGCCCTCGCCGCCGGCGCCGATGCGGTCTACTGCGGGCTCAAGCAGTATTCGGCGCGCATGGCCGCGAAAAATTTTACGATCGAAGAGTTGGCGGGCCTGACCTCCCTTGCCCATGAGCAGGGAACCCGGGTGTATGCGGCGATCAACACCCTGATCAAGCCCGGTGAGACGGCTTCGTTGGCAGAAACCGTCGAACGCCTGGTTCGGCAGGGTGCTCCCGACGGGATGATCGTCCAGGACCTGGCCATGGTCGAGCTGGCGCGGCAGGCCGGGTTTTCCGGGGAAATCCACCTGTCCACCCTGGCCAATGTCAGCTTCCCTAAGGGGATCGCCGTGGCGGCCAACCTCGGTGCTGCCCGGGCCGTATTGCCCCGGGAGCTTTCCATCGACGAGATTCGGGTTATGGCACAGGCATGTCCGCCGGGGTTCGGCATCGAGGTCTTCGTCCACGGTGCGCTTTGCTACGGTGTTTCCGGCCGATGTTACTGGAGCAGCTATCTGGGAGGGAAAAGCGGGCTGCGGGGCCGGTGCGTGCAGCCATGCCGACGGCGCTACGAGCAGAACGGCGAAAGCCGCCGGCTGTTTTCCTGCCTCGATCTGAGCCTCGACGTCCTGGTCAAGGTGCTCAAGACCGTGCCCCAGGTGCGGGCCTGGAAAATCGAAGGCCGTAAAAAAGGCCCGCACTACGTGTATTACACCGCTCGCGCCTACCGGATGCTTCGAGACGAAGGAACGGACCCGGAAGCCAAAAAAGAGGCTCTTTCTCTTCTTTCCTATGCCCTGGGGCGGCCCGGCACCCATTACCGCTTCTTGTCCCAGCGGCCCTGGAATCCGATCCCGAAAGACGGCCAGACCGGCTCCGGATTTCTGATCGGAAGACTCAAAGGCGGAGGAAAAAAGGCGGATCTGGTGCCGAAGATCGATCTGCTTTCCGGAGACGTCCTTCGGGTCGGATACGAAGACGAACCGTGGCATGGGATTCATCGCCTGGGCCGCTTCGTGCCCAAAGGGGGGCGCTACACGATCCAGTTTGGGGCGAAAAAGCCGGCGCCCAAAGGAACGCCGGTTTTTCTGACCGATCGGACGGAAAAGGAACTGGAGCAGCAGATCGCAGGATTGGAAAAGCGGTTGACGGTTCGGCAGGCGCCTGAATCATTTGCCGCCCGGGTTCACTCCCCCTCGGTGCCGGTGCAAAGATCTTCTGCCCCGGTGACGGAGGTGACCGTTTTCAGAACGATTCAGCGCAGCGGCGGGGTTGCCGGCTGCTGGCTTTCCGCGGCCGCTGTCGACGGCGCCTCGGGAAAGGCGGCAGACAGGATTTGGTGGATGCTCCCGCCGGTGATCTGGCCGGAGAACGAGAAGGACGTTTCCGACCAGGTGACCCGCATCCTGAAAAAAGGGGCGAGGCATTTCATCTTGAATGCGCCCTGGCAAGCGGCGCTTTTTCCCCGGCGGGGGGTGCTAAATCTCTGGGCCGGGCCGTTTTGCAATCTGGCAAACCCCATTGCCCTGCTGTCCCTGATTCCCCTCGGGTTTTCCGGTGCCGTGGTCAGTCCGGAGCTGGGTAAACGCGACTACATGGCCCTATCCCGGCAAAGTCCCCTGCCGTTGGGTGCTGTTATCTACGGATTCTGGCCCCTTTGCATCTCCCGGACCGCCGCCGAAGACCTGCCCGAGGAACGCCTGTTGGTCAGCCCCCGGCAAGAAGGGCTTTGGGTGAAGCGATACGCTTTAGACTATTGGGTCTTTCCCAACTGGCCCATCGATCTTCGCAAGGAAAGGGAGCGGCTGCAAAAGGCCGGCTACTCCCTGTTTCTGGCCCTGGATGAACCGGTGCCTCCGAAGGTGAAGATCAAGAAGCGGCCGGGTCTCTGGAACTGGACCGATTCCCTCAAATAAGAACAGAATTTGACAGGCCGATTGGCAAGGGCATGTTTCGGTGGGGGAATCTGGAATGATGACGGAAAAGAAGTATTATGATTTTGTTGTCAATCATTACCAACCGTCTAAATATGAATGCAATGAGCTAAATGATTCCAGGTTCAAGGAGGGGACTTATTATTCCCACGTGTGCAAAACCCGTTCCTACCTGGTCTATAGATAAATTGCAAAAAACAAGGAAAAAATATCGGAAATTTTGGATATTGGATTTTTCCCTGGTACTATTTTACGGCAACTGAAAATTATTTTTCACTCACAAATTCACTGTTATGGGGTGGGGCTTAATATCGATAATGAATTTCGAAATTACATGCTTGATTATCTGGAAAATTGTTTCGATTTAGAATTGGATCCTTTTTATTCCGCTCTAATCTCGTCCATCAGCCTACCGCTTCCCTCTAAATGGCCGTTGATGAAGAGATTGATTGTTCAATTCTCAGATCTATTTTGTCCCATCTATCGAGAAGGGCATTTTGCTGTTTTTCAAAAGCGCTAAGTGGTGCGGTTTTCCATCTGTTTTCTTCACATTGGGGTATTCGGCGCCAAGCAATCAAAGATCGTCAGCTTGTCGAAGCAACGAACGCCTTTCGAACGGGAAAAAATGAGTATGGCAGAAACGAGCATTTACACCGAATCGCTGCAGGTCTCAACAAATATAGGTCCGGATATTGCGGACATCACCCACGAATTGGCGCGGATAATTGGGGCCTCGGGCATACTCGACGGGATGCTTGCCGCGAACATGGTCGGGTCCACCGGCTCCTTGACGACCATCGAATACGAGCCGGGGGTGGTGGAGGACCTCAAACGCGCCGTGGAGCGGATGGCCCCCCGAGGGCTGGAATACGAGCACGAAAAGGCCTGGCACGACGGCAACGGCCACAGCCATGTCCAGGCGGCATTGATGGGACCGAGCATCGCGATCGCGATTCGAAGGGGAAAAATGGCGCTGGGCACATGGCAGCAGGTGGTCGCCATCAACCACGACAACCGTTCCCGGAAGCGGACCGTGGAGGTCACCTTGATCGGACGCTGAGCCGGAATGACGAAAAAAGAAGATTTAGGCTTTTTGCGAAACGATCATAAATAATGAAATTAAAAAAGAAATGAGCCCGCTTTTTGGGCTCATTTCTTTTTTAATTTCTTGTCCAGTTCGGCGAACATGCTTTTTTTCTTTTCCTCCTGCTGGGCCTTGAACTCGGCGATTCTTTCATCCATGCCCTTTCGGGATTCCTGAAATTTTTTCACCTCATCGGCAAGTTTCGCGCTCTCCTCGCTTTTGGGCAGGTCTTCCAGCCTCAGGTAGTCTCGAATGAAGGCTCGGGTACCGTAAGCCCCCTTTACCACTTCGAGGACGCCCGCTTCCTGGAGTCGGCTGCAGATTCGGCTGCTTTGCTCGGCGGAAAGGGAGAGGCATCGGCTGATGTCGTCCACAGACGGAGGAACCCCTTTCTGATGCTCCAAAACTCGGATCGCAGCCACCACCAAGTGCCCCTGATCGTAAAGCGATGACCCCGCCATAATGCCTCCGTTCGTTTCCTTTTAAAAATCTCGCGCAGCGCGAGATAATTACTTATTTTTCGGATCGTCGGTCATCTTGACATCCCCTGGTCGGCAGAGTAACATCCTGGCGGATTTCGTCAAGCCTGACTGGACCGGTCGGCAAGGCCGCCCCCAGCCTTTAATGCAGTCTGAAAATCCTGGTTCTCCGGGCCCGGATCTTTACGATTGCGGCGTGATTTACAACAGTGACTTTTCGCGGTTCGCGTGCCATGACCTCTGCTCAAGGCGCAGGTCATGTCCAGCATCCGCTTTCAAATCAGACCGGGAGGAAAGCATGACAGAGATCATCGACGTAGTGGCCAGGGAGATCCTCGACTCGAGGGGCAATCCCACAGTGGAGGTGGATGTGGCGGTTGCCAGCGGAGCGGTCGGCCGGGCAGCGGTTCCTTCCGGTGCTTCCACCGGAAAGCGCGAGGCTTTGGAACTGCGGGACAAGCGGGCCAAACGCTACGGCGGCAAAGGGGTGAAAAATGCCGTCAAGAACGTGATGGAGATCATCGCTCCGGCGGTTCTCGGCATGGATGCCGCCGAGCAGGTTGCCTAAGACCGGCATCTGATGGAACTGGATGGCACCAAGAACAAATCCAAGCTCGGCGCCAACGCCATATTAGGGGTTTCCATGGCGGCGGCCCGTGCGGCGGCAGAGGCGTATGGACTGCCGTTGTACCGGTATCTGGGAGGCATCAACGCCAGAACCCTTCCGGTTCCGATGATGAACATCGTAAACGGGGGCGCCCATGCCGCCAACAACCTCGACATCCAGGAGTTCATGATCGTTCCGATCGGGGCCAAAAGCATCGCGGACGCCGTCCAAATGGGCGCAGAAACCTTTCACGCGCTGAAAAAGATCCTCAAGGACAAGGGCCTGAGCACCGCTGTCGGCGATGAAGGCGGCTTTGCCCCGGATCTGGCGTCCAACGAAGACGCCATCGTTCAGATCATGGCCGCCATCGAGGCCGCTGGCTACCGGCCGGGACAGGACATCGGCATCGCCCTGGATGCCGCCGCAAGCGAATTCTACGTGAAAGGCAAATACGACCTTCGGTCCGAAAAGAAAAAGCTCGGCGCCAAGAAGATGATCGAATACTATGAGGCGCTTGTCGACAAATACCCGATCATCTCCATCGAAGACGGTTTGGCTGAACAGGACTGGGAAAACTGGGCATTGATGACCGATCGGCTCGGCGGTGCCATTCAGATCGTCGGCGACGACATCTTTGTCACCAATCCGGAAATCTTTGCCAAGGGGATCGAAGACGGGATCGCAAACTCGATTCTGATCAAACTCAATCAGATCGGGACCGTTACCGAAACCCTCGATGCCATCGATATGGCCAATCAGGCCGGCTACACCACCGTGGTTTCCCACCGATCCGGGGAGACCGAAGACACCTTCATTTCGGATCTCGCGGTGGGGGTGAACAGCGGGCAGATCAAGACCGGATCCTTGTCCCGGTCCGACCGGATCGCCAAATACAATCAATTGATCCGAATCGAAGAGGAACTCGGTGCGGCGGCCCGCTTTGCCGACCAGATTTTCATCGCCGGTTAATCGCATGGGGTTTCGGATTTTTGCAGTATGGGTTTGGATCATTTCCTGGGCGATCGGCGCCTGGCCGCCGGCAGCTGGCCACGCCTATGTTCCGGCGGCCGGACACCTGCTAGAGGCTGCGGCAGCGAAAAGGGAAACCCCTTCGACGGCGGTGGTCAGGCAGACCCGGATTTTGGCGCCGCAGGAGGGGGAAAGCCGCGCTCAGGAATACCAGGAAACGGTCTACTTCCGGTTTCCCGGCGTATTTCGTGCCGAGATGGAGACCGATCAAGGACGGCGCATCTACCTGGAGCGAAACGGCGACTACCGGATTGCAGACAGCCAGGGCCTCTCTCAACCGCTCCCGGACCCGATGGACCTTGCCTTGCGCATTTTGGCAAACCCGGAAGCGTCCGGGATGGGGCGGGTGCTGGCCGAAGTCGGTATCGATCTTTCCGTGTCCAGCCTCGGGCAGTTCAACGGTCGGCTCGGTTTCGTCCTCGGTGCCCGGTATCCAGACGAGCTGGCACCCCAGGTCTGGTTCGACAAGGAGACCCTGCTGCCGTTCCGGTGGCTCATCGTTCGCAGAGACGACAGCGGTCTTCCCCAGCGAATCGAGATCCGGTATTTTACCTGGCAGAAGGTCGGCGGCCTCCTCTATCCCCACACCATGGAAGGCTATCGGCACGAACGTCGATCCGTTGACGTTCGTGTCGACGGCATTGACGCCGGGGCCGATATTTCCGATGAACGATTCAGCTTTCAGAGGCTCCTTGAGGAGCATCCCCCGGCGGGGCTGCCGGTTGCCGGGGAAACCGAAATCATTTCGCCGGTTCAGTAAAAGAGCGCAGGCCGTGAAATACGCTTTGCCGGCTCGGCTTTCGGGCCGGACATCGAGAACCGATGGCCGCAACGACCACCAAGTCATGACCTAAGGCAACACCGGAGGCCGTGACCGGCGACGAGAACACGATAGGGCAGGGTGAATTCATGGGGCACAACACGAAATACATTTTTACCACCGGGGGCGTTCTGTCCTCCCTGGGCAAGGGGTTGGCTTCGGCCGCCATCGGCGCGCTTTTGGAAAGCCGGGGCCTGAAGGTGACCCTACAGAAACTCGATCCTTACATCAACGTCGATCCGGGGACCATGAACCCGTTTCAGCACGGCGAGGTGTTTGTCACCGACGACGGCGCTGAAACCGACCTGGACCTCGGTCATTACGAGCGGTTCACGCACGCCGAACTTGGCCGGGACAACAATTTTACCACTGGTAAAATCTATTATCAGGTGATCAACAAAGAGCGCCGGGGGGATTATCTAGGCGGCACCGTCCAGGTGATTCCCCACATCACCGATGAAATCAAGCGCAGCATCGAGCTTGTCGCCGACAACGTCGATGTCGTCATCGTAGAGATCGGCGGCACGATCGGCGATATCGAAAGCCTTCCCTTCCTGGAGGCCATCCGGCAGTTCAGGACCGATGTCGGCAAGCAGAACGTGATATACGTCCATCTGACGCTCGTTCCGTTCATGGGCGCAGCCGGGGAGCTGAAAACCAAACCGACCCAGCACAGCGTAAAAGAGCTGCGCAGCATCGGCATCCAGCCCGACGTTCTTCTCTGCCGGGCGGACCGCTATCTGCCCAAGGACATCAAGCAGAAGATTGCTCTTTTCTGCAACGTGGGTGTCGATGCGGTGATTACCGCAAAGGATGTGGACTGCATCTACGAAGTCCCCCTCATGTTCCACAAGGAAGGACTCGACGCCAAGATCGTCGAGCTGCTCAATATCTGGACCCGCGCACCGCAGCTCGAAGCCTGGGAGACGCTGGTAAAAAGGATCAAAGAACCGGCCAACCAGGTGACCATCGCCATCGTCGGAAAATACACGGATCTGACCGAATCCTACAAGAGCCTCAACGAGGCCCTCGTCCACGGCGGAATTCCCAACGACTGCCGCGTCAACCTGACCTTCGTCGATTCGGAAACCGTGGATGAAAACACCTGCAGCGAAAAATTGCTGCAAGCCGACGGGATTCTCGTCCCCGGCGGATTCGGTTCACGGGGCGTGGAGGGTAAGATTTGTGCCGCCCGGTTTGCCCGGGAAAACCGGATCCCGTATTTTGGGATCTGCCTGGGTATGCAGATCGCCGTGATCGAATTCGCCAGGCACGTGGCTGGAATCGAAAGGGCACATAGTGCCGAGTTCGATCGCGACACCCCCGATCCGGTGATTTATCTGATGACCGAGTGGTTCGACGAGCGGACCGGAAAAGTGGAAAAGCGAAACGCCTCCTCGGAAAAGGGCGGCACCATGCGCCTGGGGGCTTACTCCTGCCGGATCGCAGAAGACACCCGGGCGTTTGCCGCCTACGCGGCCGGCGACATTTCCGAACGCCACCGCCACCGTTATGAGTTCAACAATGCCTACAGGGAACGTCTCGAGGCGGCCGGCCTGGTCATCAGCGGAGCCTCCCCCAGCGAAGAGCTGGTGGAGATCATAGAAATCCAGGACCATCCCTGGTTTCTGGGCTGCCAATTCCACCCCGAATTCAAGTCGCGCCCCATGGCCCCCCATCCCCTGTTTCGGGAGTTTATTCGGGCCGCCTTCGAATTCAGCAAGCGCCGCTAGGCGGCGCGGATTCCAGGTTCAAAGGGTAAAAAGGTTGAAAGGTTCAGAGGTTCAAGGGTTCAGCGGGTGAAGGAAAGGCCGACTTTAGAACCCCGAACCTGGTTTATTGCTGTCAATGAAAATTTATAGTTTTTAAAATCTGCTTCTTTCAGAGAAAGTCACCATCCCCACCCTGGTATTTGAGGGTCCTTGAAAGGCCCTGACCTTGCTTCATCGGGAATCGG
>Ga0272443_10002050_pt1 | contig 26915 bp, 24 predicted proteins | sample SSMAcet12_FD_193581 | JGI IMG/M metagenome (GOLD analysis project Ga0272443, IMG submission 193581) | Marine sediment archaeal communities from Little Sippewissett salt marsh, Falmouth, MA, United States - SSM-Acet-12 | ecosystem: Environmental > Aquatic > Marine > Wetlands > Sediment ... | reverse complement strand
CTGGCAAAACTGGCAACTGGCGAAACTAAAAACAGCCGAATCAAACCGAATGAACCTTGAAGACAAACATATCGTGGTCGTCGGCCTCGGGGTCACCGGACGGGCCGTGGCCCGGTTCGCGAAAAGCCGGGGGGCCTCGGTCTGCGTGGCCGACAGCGGCGATGCCGGCGCCTTGGCCGAGGCCGCCGCCGAGATGACCGCCCTGGGGGTGAAGACGCAAATCGGCCCCCATCGGACCGAGATCTTCACCGGCGCCGACCTGATCGTGGTCAGCCCAGGCGTCTCGGAGAACCTGGCGCCCCTTCGGACCGCGGTCGGCCGCGGTGTGCCGGTCATCGGTGAGATCGAACTGGCCTGCCGGTTCATGACCACGCCGATGGTCGCCGTCTCCGGCACCAATGGAAAGACCACCGTCACGTCCCTGGTCGGGGAGATGCTGCGCCATTCGGGAAAACGCGTCTTTGTCGGCGGCAACATCGGCGATCCGCTGATCGGATACGTCCAACGGGGCCAGGACGCCGAGGTCGCGGTCGTGGAGGTGAGCAGCTTCCAGCTCGATACGGCCGACCGGTTTCACCCGAAGGTGGCGGTGATGCTCAACGTCGCAGAGGACCATCTGGACCGATACCCGGACACCGCCGCCTACGCCGCTTCCAAGGCCAGGCTGTTCCGCAACCAGGAACCGGCGGACACGGCGGTGTTCAACGCTTCGGACCCGGCGGTGCGGGCCATGGCCGAATCGTGCGCCGCACGCCGGCTTTTTTTCGCCGGACAGGAGGCCCTGTTGAAAGAGGCCGCCGGTAGCGCCCTGGTAACCGATGAAACGCTCGTCGTCCGGATGGACAGCGCCGTGGCAGAAGAGATCTCCCTTGCCGGGTTCCGGCTCCGGGGCCGACACAACCGGGAGAACGCGGCCGCCGCGGCCCTGGCGGCCCTGGCGGCCGGTGCCGACCTCGACGGCGTCCGAGCCGCCCTGGGCGCATTTGTCGGCCTTCCCCACCGCCTGCAATGGGTGGGGGCGGTAAAAGGCGTCGATTTTTACGATGACAGCAAGGCAACCAATGTCGATGCGGTGCGAAGGGCTTTGGAGACCTTCTCCTCGCCGGTGGTTCTGCTGCTGGGCGGGCGGGACAAGAGCACCGATCTTTCTCCCCTGGCCGGGATCGCCGCCGGTCGGGTGAAGCGGGCCGTGGTCATGGGCGAGGCCGCTGCGCGGCTTGCATCCGTTCTTTCCCCGATGGTGCCGGTCACCGAAGCCGCTTCCATGGCCGAAGCCGTAAATGCCGCGTTTGCCGACAGCCGGCCGGGGGAAGCGGTACTGCTGTCACCGGCATGTGCAAGCTTTGACTGGTATAAAAACTACGCTCGGCGCGGAGAGGATTTTTGCCGGGCGGTGGAGGCCATCGAGCGCCGTGAATCAAACGGATAACAGGCCGCAGACGATTAGAAGCAAAGTGTCTGCGATTCGCTACGACATCCGGCTGCTGTTTCCGGTGCTGTTTCTGGTCGGCATTGGGATCGTGATGGTCTACAGCGCGAGCTCGGCCCTGGCCCTGAAGAAATTCGGAAGCGACGCTTTTTTCCTCAGAAGACAGGCGCTCTATGCCGCTTTCGGCATCGTGGCGCTGGTGGTCTGCCGCCATGTTCCGTACCGGGCCTACCGGCCGCTGATCTATCCGCTTTTGGCGGCGTCGGTGGCGGCCCTGGCTGCCGTCCCTTTTTCGAGCATGGGCGTTTCCGCCGGCGGGGCGTCCCGGTGGCTCCGGTTGGGCGGGCTCAATTTCCAGCCCGTGGAGCTGGCGCGGTTTTCGCTCATTCTGTTTCTGGCCTATTCGCTGAGCAAAAAGCAGGACCGGGTGCGGGAGTTTTCCATCGGGTTTGTCCCTCACGTCTTGATGCTGGCGATTTTTACCGGTTTTTTGCTCGTGCAGCCCGATTTCGGATCGGCGGTGCTCCTCTTTGCCTTGACCTGGATCATTCTCTTTGTGGCAGGCGTCCGGTTCACCCATCTAATATCGGCGCTGCTTCTTTTGCTGCCGGCAGCCGTATACATCATGATGAGCGCCCAATATCGGGTCAAACGGTGGCTGTCTTTTCTGGATCCCTGGGCGTTTCCGGCCGACGAGGGGTATCAGGTGGTCCACTCCCTGATGGCGTTCGGCACCGGCGGCATCTGGGGCGCGGGCATCGGCAGGGGCTACCAGAAGCTCTTTTATCTGCCCGAGCCCCACACCGACTTCATTTTCTCGGTGATCGGAGAGGAGCTCGGTCTGATCGGGGTCGTTTTCATCCTCTTTTTATATTTCCTGGTCCTATGGCGGGGCATTCGAATCGCCTTGGACGCGCCGGACCGCTTCGGATCCCTGGTTGCAGTGGGCCTGACCGCTGCACTGGGGCTCCAGGTCTGTGTGAACATGGGGGTCACCCTCGGGCTGCTGCCGACCAAGGGCCTGACCCTTCCGTTTCTAAGCTACGGGGGGACCTCCCTGCTGTTTAACATGGCATCGATCGGGGTGCTGATGAACATCGGAGCCGGAAAATGAGCGCCCTAGCGGCCCTTTCGCCTTCCCTGGGCGTCGTCGTCGCAGGCGGCGGCACCGGCGGCCACCTGTTTCCGGGCATCGCCCTGGCCCAGCAGTTCGTGGCCCGGCACCCGGAAACCCGCGTGCTGTTCGTCGGCACCGGCCGCCCGTTCGAGGCGGCTGCCGTTCACCGGGCCGGATTCACCCACCGGACCGTCACGGCCGCAGGAATCAAGCGGCGGGGCTGGCGCCGGGCGCTTTGGGCGATGATCAAAATTCCGAAGGGGATCGCAGAAGCGGTGGGGATCCTTTCCGAGTTCCGGCCGCACCTGGTCCTGGGTGTCGGCGGATATGCCTCAGGGCCCACGGTGGCCGCGGGGTGGCTGACCGGAAAGGCGGTGGTGATCCAAGAGCAAAACCTCGTTCCGGGAATGGCCAACCGTGTCTTGTCGGTCCTGGCCGACCGGATCTACGTGTCTTTTCCGGAGACGGCGAACCGCTTTACCCCGAAAAAGGTCCGAGTGTGCGGCAATCCGGTCCGTCGGGAAGTCATCGATGCGGCCGGAAAAAAACGCCGCCGGGCCGAAGATCCGATGACGGTCCTGATTCTCGGCGGAAGCCAGGGCGCCCGGGGCATCAACACGGCCGTCATCGAGGCCGCCGCCCATCTGAAGCGGCCGGACCGGATTTTTCTCATCCATCAGACCGGGGAATCCGACGCCGCCCGCGTCCGCGACGCCGTGAAGGCCGCCGGCATCGACGCCGAGGTCCGGCCGTTTTTCCACGATGTCGGAAGCGTCCTGTCCCGGGCCGACCTGGTGATCTGCCGGGCCGGGGCCACCACCGTCGCGGAACTGACGGCCATCGGAAAGGCGGTGATCTTCATTCCCTTTCCCTATGCCGCAGACGATCACCAGACCAAGAATGCAGCCTCCCTGGCCCGCCGCGGGGCGGCAGAAATGATCGTCGAGACCGAACTGACAGGCCAAGGGCTGGCCCGGAAAATCGACGAGTTCATCGACCGCCCCGATGCCCTTGCCAAACTGGCCCACCGGGCAAGACAGTTCGGCCGGCCCGAGGCCGCCGAGGCCATTGTCGACGACTGCCTGGCGCTGCTGGAGGAAAAGGGCGTGTGGGCCGACGAAGGGGGGACAGAAGACGGATGACGGATGACAGAGGACAGCCCGCCGACGGCGGAACCGATTCAAGATTCAAGGTTCAAGGTTCAAGATTAAGCCATAGTAATTGTAGGGGTATCACATGGGTGGATACAGCAAACGGCGAACTCAAGCTGGAAATCTGGAACCTTGATGAAATCGTAAAAAGTCCCCGAAACCTTCGTCGGGCTTTATTCGGCTTCTATAAGTACCTGAAACCACTGGATTCCCGCTTTCGCGGGAATGACGGAAAAAGGAATATTCGGCCTTTTTACGAGCCCATCAACCTTGAACCTTGAACCTTGAACGTGGAACCCCGCCGATAGGCGGTGAACCTGGAATTTTGAACCTTGAACATTGAATTTTGAACCCCGCCGACAGGCGGCAACCCGGAAACCTAATCAGAGGCGCATGTACCAGAAACAATACCATATCCACTTTGTCGGCATCGGCGGCATCGGCATGAGCGGCATCGCCGAGCTGCTGCTCAACCTCGGCTACACGGTGTCCGGCTCGGACCTGGTCGAGTCGGACATCACCCGGCGTCTTTCGGCCCTGGGCGGAAAGGTTTACCAGGGCCACGACCCGGGGTGGGTCGAAGGCGCCGACGTCGTGGTGGTCTCATCGGCCATCGACCCGGAAAATCCCGAGGTCCGGGCCGCGCTGGAAGCCTCCGTGCCGGTCATTCCCCGGGCGGAGATGCTCGCCGAACTCATGCGCCTGAAATACAGCGTGGCTGTAGCCGGGGCCCATGGCAAGACCACCACCACCTCCATCATCGCTTCGGTCCTGGCCAAAGGGGGCTTCGATCCCACGGTGGTGATCGGCGGAAAACTCAAAAGCATCGACGCCAATGCCGTTCTGGGCCAGGGGGATTTCATCGTGGCCGAGGCCGACGAAAGCGACGGCTCGTTTCTGAAGATGTCGCCCACCATCGCCGTGGTGACGAACATCGACCGGGAGCATCTCGACTTTTACAGGAACCTGGAGGCCATCAAGAAGGTTTTCGCCGACTTCATCGACCGGATCCCCTTTTATGGACTGGCCGTCCTCTGTCTCGACAACGAGTCGATCCAGGACCTCATCCCCAAGATCCGGAAGCGCTTTTGCACCTATGGCCTCAGCAGCCAGGCAGACTTCCAGGCCCGCAACGTTTCGTTTAAGGGCCTTCAGAGCCGATTCGACGTCTACCGGGAGGGTGTGCGTCTGGGCGGCATCACCTTGAATCTGCCCGGAATCCACAACGTGAACAACGCCCTTGCCAGCATCGCGGTGGGCGCCGAGCTTCGCATCCCCTTCGATGTGATCAAAAGCGCCCTGGACACCATCGAAGGGGTTCAGCGCCGGCTCGAGGTCAAAGGAACGGTCGGCGGGGTGACCGTGGTCGACGACTACGGCCACCACCCCACCGAAATCAAGACCACCCTGGCCACGGTAAGAGAAAGCTGGCCCGAACACCGGATCGTGGTGGTGTTTCAGCCCCATCGCTACAGCCGAACCCGGGCGCTGTTCGATGATTTCACCCGGGCATTTTACCAGTCGGACCTGCTGCTGGTGCTGCCGATCTATCCGGCCGGAGAAAAACCCTTGGAGGGGGTCGACGGCCGGAAGCTGTTCGACAGCATCCGCGCCCACGGCCACAAGGACGTGGTGTTTGCCGAATCGCCGGAGCAGGCCGCCGCGCACTTGTCGGAGACGCTCCGCCCCGGCGATCTTCTGCTGACGTTGGGGGCGGGCGACGTGTGGAAAATCGGCATGCAGGCGCTCGAACAACTGGAGAAAACGGAGAAGGGATAGCGCCATGGCGCGCAGGAAAAATCCCCCAAAACGAAACTACTACCGAAACAGCGCTGCCCGCCGGCGGGCGCGGCGCATCGGCCGGTTGAAATTCGCGCTCAAGGCGGTCTTTGGCCTGCTGGTGCTGGCGGCCACCAGCTTCATGTTCATTTTCGGCTACGACTACCTGACCCAGTGCGAATATTTCGAGGCCCGGCAGATCGGGATTTCCGGCAACGACCGCCTGAGCAGCGACGAAATCCTGTCCCGGGCGAACCTGTCCCCGGGGGTCAACATTCTTTCGCTCAATCTGTTCGTGGTCCGAAAACGCCTCCTGGCCGATCCCTGGATCGCGGAGGCCGAAGTCAGCCGGGAGCTGCCCGACAGCGTTCAAATCCGGATCAAGGAGCGCCAACCCCTGGCCATCCTCGACCTGGGCCGGAAGTTTCTCCTCGACGAAAAAGGGGAGATCTTCAAGGAGCTGGAGGGAGACCCCCTGGCGGCGCTGCCGCTGGTGGCCGGACTTGAATTTACCGACCTGCACCTTGACGGCAAAGACGGAAGCCCCGTCTTCGATGCGGTGCTGGAGGTGCTCCATCTGAGCCGAAGGCCGGACTCGGCCCTGCCGATCGAGGCCATCCGGCGGATCGACGTCGACCGCCAGCTCGGACTGACCCTCCGCGCCTTCAACCGGCACAGCGTCATCAAAATCGGCTTCTCCGATTATCCGGTAAAATACGACCGGCTCCGGTCGGTCATGCGATTTTTGAATCGCGACCGCCGGCTGGCGGATTTTTCCACAATCGACCTGAACCAGGATGGACGGGTGGTCGTTACCCCGGCGCAGCTCAATTCTCCCGAAAAAGAGCACGAGGAGGTGTAAATGCGCGGACAGGAAGAAATCATCGTCGGCCTCGACATCGGCACCACCAAGATCTGTGCCGTGGTCGGGGAAAGTTCCGGAAACGATGTGAACATCATCGGCATCGGCACCCACCCCTCCATCGGGCTGCGCAAGGGGGTTGTGGTCAACATCGAGTCGACCGTCGAATCGATCAAAAAGGCGGTGGAAGAGGCCGAGTTGATGGCCGGATGCGAGATATCCTCCGTATACGCCGGCGTCGCCGGAGGACACATCACCGGTTTCAACAGCCACGGCGTGATCGCCATCAAGGGGCCGGAAATCGTCAAGGCCGACATCGACCGGGTCATCGATGCGGCGCGCGCCGTGGCAATTCCAATGGACCGGGAAGTGATCCATGTTCTGCCCCAGGAGTTCATCGTCGACGACCAGGCCGGGATTCGCAATCCCATCGGCATGGCCGGGGTCCGGCTCGAGGCCAAGATTCACATCGTGACCGGGGCGGTGACCTCGGCCCACAACATTGTCAAATGTGCCAACCGTGCCGGCCTGGATGTCTGTGACATCGTGCTCGAGTCGCTGGCCTCCGGAGAGGCGGTGCTCACCGATGAGGAAAAGGAGCTCGGCACCGGACTCCTCGACCTGGGAGGAGGGACCACGGACCTGGCGATTTTTGCCGGACACAATATCCGTCACACGTTCGTGCTGGCGCTGGGGGGCGACAATCTGACCAACGACATCGCCATCGGTCTGCGGGCTCCGCTGGCCGAGGCCGAAAAAATCAAGAAAAAATACGGCACCTGCATCGCAGGCAACATCGCCGGCGATGACACCATCGAGGTGCCGGGCATGGGGGGCAGAAAACCCCGGAAACTGCCCCGCCAGGTGCTGGGCGAGATCCTCGAACCCAGGATGGAGGAAATTTTCACTCTGGTGCAGCGGGAAATCTTCCGCGCGGGCATGGAAAACCTGATCAACTCCGGCATGGTGCTCACGGGCGGAACCTCCCTGCTGGAAGGGGTCACCGACGTGGCCGAAACCGTGTTCAACCTCCCGACCCGGCAGGGCAAGCCCCAGGGGATCACCGGACTGGTGGACGTGGTCAACAACCCCATGTACGCAACGGGAGTCGGGCTGGTGCTCTACGGCGCGAAAAATCAGATCGAAAACAAATTCCGGATCCGGGACGCGAACATTTTCAACCGGGTCATGAACCGGATGAAACGGTGGTTCCGGGACGTGATTTGATCAAAGAAGCAAACAGGCGGAACAGCGTCAACAGAAAACACAACATATCGTAAAGGGGGAGAAGATGTTTACCTACGTGGACAGTGAAAAATCGGCCAAGATCAAAGTCATCGGCGTGGGCGGCGCCGGCGGCAACGCCATCAACAACATGATCGACTCCAAACTCCAGGGGGTCAAGTTCATCGCCGCCAACACCGATGCACAGGCCCTGGAGGTATCCAAGGCTTCGATCAAGCTTCAGATGGGAGAACGCCTCACCGAGGGCCTCGGCGCCGGGGCCAATCCCCAGGTCGGCCGGGAGGCGGCAAGGGAGACCGAAGAGGCGATCAGAGAGGCCCTGGGCGACAGCCACATGGTCTTTATCACCGCCGGATTCGGCGGCGGCACCGGCACCGGGGCGGCGCCGGTGATCGCCGAAATCTGCAAGGACTTGGGGGCGCTCACCGTGGCCGTGGTCACCAAACCTTTTTCCTTTGAGGGCCGCAAGCGATTGCGGCAGGCCGAAGAGGGTCTCGAGGCCCTCAAGGAAATGGCCGACACGGTGATCACGATTCCCAACGACCGGCTTCGAGGCCTGGCGTCGAAAAATGCCAAGATGGTCGAAATGTTCAAAAAAGCCGATGAAATCCTGCTGCACTCCGTCAAGGGGATCACCGATCTGATCATGATGCCGGGGCTGGTCAATCTCGACTTTGCCGACGTGCGGACGACCATGGCCAAAGCCGGCATGGCCATCATGGGAATCGGCATCTCCCGGGGGGAAAACCGGGCCGTTGAGGCGGCCGAGCGGGCGATCTCCCATCCCCTGCTGGAGGACGTGTCCATCTCCGGGGCCAAGGGCGTGTTGATGAACATCACCTGCACCTCGGACCTGACCATGGAGGAGATGACCGAGGCCTCGGACCGCATCTACAACGAGGTCGGTGAAGATGCCGAAATCATCTGGGGGGCGGTCATCGACGACGAAATGGAGGACGAAATGCGGGTGACGGTAATCGCCACCGGCATCGGCAGCGATGCCGAGATCCGCAACAGCCGCCGAGAGCCCGGTCTTCGGGGAAAGATCCGGGACATCACCCCGGCCGACCTGCAAACCGCCGTCAACTACGACGAACCGACGTTCATCCGCAGGCAGCAGGCCGCCAATGAATCGGCCGGTTCCGCTTACCGGGGATACCGGGGAATCGTGATCGACAAGGAAGATCTGGAGGTGCCGACGTTTTTGAGGAAAAAGGCCGACTGACGAACCCGTTGGACCGCTCCCGCCCGCGTCACCGGCCTCGGGTGGGCCCTTCTATGCCCTACTCCCCCGGGCAAGGGGCCCACCCGAATTCCCCTCCCCGGCGATTGACTTCGTCCCTTGCACCTCTATTATATATGGATATCGGATCCTTGATGCTGAGCTTTTCACTGGCTGGAAGGCTGGAAGGCCAGGAAGCTGGGAAACTGAATAGATAAGAACGATTCCAAGCATCGAGTGCCAGCCGTTGTATTGTTTTTGCATCCCAGCATTCCAGCGTCCCAGCTTCCCAGCGGCATGCAGCGCCATAGGCTTTTGCCATGTCCAAACGACACCGCCCATCTTCTCCGTCGCAGCCGGTGCGGGAATCCGGCGCCGTTCGAAAAAGCTGGAAAAACCGGTTTCATGTGGCGCTTGCCTATCCGAACACCTACGGCGTGGGAATGTCGAGCCTCGGGTTTCAGACCGTCTATCGGCTGTTCAACAGCTTAGAGCACGTGGTCTGCGAACGGGTCTTTGCCCCCGAAGACGGCCGCCTGCCGCTTAAAACCCTGGAATCGGGCCGTCGGCCGGCCGAGGCGGATCTGTTGGCCTTTTCGGTATCCTTTGAAAACGACTACCCCGACTTGCTGGCGATGATCTCGCAAAGCGGCCTGCCGCTGCGGGCAGAAAATCGGAGAGAGAACGACCCGTTGGTGGCCGCCGGAGGGGTGGCCTGCATGCTGAACCCGGAACCGATCGCCCCGTTCATCGATGTCGTCCTCGTTGGAGAAGCCGAGCAGATGATAGAGGCCCTGGTCGACGCGGCCGCTGAAGGCGGAAGCCGCCGCCAGCGGCTCCTCAGGATCGCACAACAGGTACCTGGGGCGTACGTGCCGTCCTTTTACCGGGCCCGACACCACCGTGACGGCACCCTGGCTGAATTCGAGCCGACCGAGGCGGTCCCTTCGGTCATCCGCCGCGCCTATGCACCGGACGTCGCCGGCTTTTCCACCTGCAGCGCCGTGATCGCCCCGGAGACCGCCTTTGCCGGCCGCTTCCTGATCGAGGTTTCCCGGGGATGTCCCCATGGATGCCGGTTTTGCAGCGCCGGGTTCATCTATCGCCCGCCCCGGTTTCGGCCACTGAAGAACCTGGAGGCAGACCTGCGCCGGGGCGCCGCCCAGACCGATCGGATCGGCCTGGTGGGGGCCGCGGTTTCGGACCTGCCCGACCTCGACGAACTTTGCCGCAGTGTCCAAGGGACCGATCTTCAGATCTCCTTTTCCTCTTTGCGTGCCGACGCCCTGACCCCGGCGTTGATTTCCACCCTGGCAAAAAGCGGGGTCAAAACCGCCACCCTGGCCCCGGACGCCGGCTCCCAGAGGCTGCGAGATGTGATCAACAAGGGAATCGACGAAGAAACGGTGCTGGCGGCGGCCGAAGCCCTGGTGGCCGCAGGCATACCAAACCTGAAGCTCTACTTCATGGTCGGTCTGCCGACGGAAACCGCAGATGACATCGAGGCGATCATTACGCTTTGCAAGCGGATCAAGCACCGGTTTCTTTCCTCGAGCCGCGCGCGGGGGCGCATCGGGGCGATTACGGTGAGCGTAAACAGCTTCGTTCCCAAACCCTTTACCCCGTTTCAATGGGCGGCCATGGAAAGGGTCTCCGGGCTCAAACAGAAGCTGAAAAAGGTCAAAGACGGCCTGAGACAGGTGGCCAATGTCCGGGTTCACGCGGACGTGCCCCGCTGGGCCGCGGTCCAGGGCCTGCTTGCCCGCGGAGACCGGCGAACGGCCGAAATCCTCGCCCTTGTCCATGGCGAAGGCGGCAACTGGCCCCGCGCCATGAAGATGTCTCCCATCAATCCTGATTTTTATCTGCTCCGCGACCGGAAAGCAGACGAACGGTTTCCCTGGGACTTTATCGACCACGGCGTGCGCAAGGCGTTTTTGCTCCGGGAATACCGCCGGGCCCTTGCCGGAGAACCTTCAGGCCCCTGTTGCCCCGGGCAATGCACCGCCTGCGGAGTCTGCCCGAAGAACCCCTCGATGTAATCTCTCCTGCCGACCTCGCCGATCAACTTTCTTTATTTCTTCAGGGAGATAGATCAATGGGCCGCCTGCGGCCGGCCGAAAAAAGTCTTGAAAGCCGCAAAGCATTGTGCTACGCCGTCTGAGATTTCTTCCCGGCTTTCCCGCCTTCTACAATCTGGTTTTGAAAGGATTTTGTATGGCGCCGAAAAAAGAGCTGCAACTGGCCTACGGTCTGGTGGCGGTGCTGCTGGTGGTGGGCGTGCTCAGTTACGCGGCTTTTCCTGCCAAGACACCGGAAGTTCCGGTCCGGCTCGTTTACAAGGTCGTTGCCGGAAAGGTGCTCTTCGACCACGACACCCACGCCAATCCAGCCGGATACGCCCTGGCCTGCGCGGACTGCCACCACCATCCCCCATACGACGATGCCGCCCTGCGGGCCTGCGGAGACTGCCACAACCTTCCGCCCAAGGATGCCGAAGGAAGGCAGGTGCCCGAAGCCTGCCTCGAGTGCCACGGCCCAGAAGACCCCGAGGTGACCGAAACCACTTTCGTCAACCGGGCAGACGCGTTCCACGCCCAATGCATTGGCTGTCATCAGGACTACGGCGCCGGGCCGGTGGACTGCAACGCCTGCCATGTCCAGTAACCGCTGTCGCTGACTGCCGAATCTTATCCGGAAAAGGTTTCACTATGCGGACAAAATCTTTTCTCAGCCTGTCAAGCCCCAGGCTCGACTACCGGAACTTTGCCGGCCTGCCCGGCGAACCGGAGCCCCTGCCTCCCCCAAAAGCCCTGACCCTGCACCACCCGGGCCGGTTTCGGCCAGCCAAGGCCGGCCTGAACATCGGAGACCGGGTCAAAAGGGGGCAGCGGCTGGCGATCTACGAAGAGCAAAAAGAAGGGGTGATCTGCCCTGCGACCGGAACGGTTTCCGCCGTCGGACCGTTTATCGGCGACCTGGGACGCCCTTACACGGCGGTGACCATCGCCGTCGAGCCCGACGGCGAAGCCGATGAGGAATCTGTCGGCGCCGCCGGCTCCCTGGACCTGGAGACCGCGGGCAGGTTTTTCTCCTCCCTGCCCGGCGCCCCCGACTTTTCGGTGTTCTTCGATCCAGAGACGCCGATCCGGACACTTCTCGTGTCAGGCGTCGACTCGGATCTTTTTGTAGCCACCAACCAGTATGCCGCGCGCCGATGGCCAAAGGAGATCAAAAAAGGGCTGTCCGCCCTTTCCGAGGTGCTCTCCCTGGAGCGGTCGGTGCTGGCCCTGCCCGGCGACATCGTCCAGAATTACGCGTCGGTCGGCGCAACCGAGACGGTCGGCGTATCTCCGGAATACCCTTCGGGCAATCCCCGCCTGGTGGCGCTGGCCGCGATGGGCGAACCGGTGCCGGCCGGAGATTCGATGGCCGAGGCCGGAATCTCCTTTATGACCGCCGAAGCCGTCGCCGCCATCGGCCGGGCCGTCGGAACGGGCCGGCCGCCCACCGAAAAAATCGTCACCGTCGTCAACAAAGACGGCGGAAAACGGCTGGTCTCCGTCGTCATCGGAACGCCGATCCGGCACATTCTCGACGCCGCCGGCATCGTCGTCAAAGAAGGCGACCGCATCATCCTCGGCGGTCCGATGACCGGTGCCGCCGTCTACTCGGTGGACCACCCGGTAACCCCGGCAACCGACGCGTTGATGATCCAGGCAGGAAAGGATATCGTCAAAACCTCGGATTACCCCTGCATCAACTGCGGCGAGTGCAACCGGGCCTGCCCGGTCGATATCCAGGTCAATATGCTGGTCCGGTTTCTGGAGGCCGGCAAGTATGAAGAGGCCGAAGACCTCTACGAACTGGATGCCTGCATCGACTGCGGACTTTGCAGCTTTGTTTGTGTATCGAGGATTCCGATCTTTCAGTACATCCGCCTGGCCAAGTATGAACTGAGCCGGATCCGATCCATCGAGGAAGAAGAACATGAGTGATTCGAAGAAGTTCATCGTCTCTCACGCGCCTTTCTGGCACAACGGCAGCAGCGTCTCCGAGCGCCACTTCAACATGATCGCAGCGGCCCTGCCGGCGGTTCTGTTCGGCCTGGCCCAATACGGGGGGCCGGCACTTGCGGTGATCGCGTTTTCGGTGTCCACGGCAATGATTTGGGAGATGCTCCTCAACGCGGCGATGAAGCGGCCCCAAACGGTGACCGACGGCCACGGCGCCCTGATCGGCCTGCTGTTTGCCATGCTGCTGCCGGCCTCCTCTCCCTGGTGGCTCGTGCTCACCGGGACCTTCGTTTCGGTGGTGGTGGGCAAGATGATCTTCGGGGGCATCGGTGCCAACCCGTTTCATCCTGCGCTGCTGGGCTACGGCATCCTGTTCGTCTCCTGGGGCGATTATTTCGATTTCAACGAGGCGCTTCGCAACTACGACCTCGGCGTTGACATGCTCTATCCCCTGTGGAGCGCGAAATTCTTCGGACCCGAGGCCGTGGCCCACTTCACTTCATGGGACCTGTTGGCCGGCCAGCAGATCGGCGGCATCGGCGCCACGTTCGGCATCGGGCTGATCGCCGGAGGGATTTATCTGATCGCCCGCGGATTCGTCCGGTGGGAGATCCCCGCCTCGTTTCTGGCCGGGGTGTTCGTCACCGCATTCATTTTTCACGCCGCCGCCCCCGACCGGTACGCAGGCCCCCTGTTTCACCTGTTTACCGGCTACACGCTGCTGGGTGCTTTTTTCCTGGCGCCGGAGGACTCTTCTTCACCGGTGAACTTCATTCCCATGTTGATTTACGGGGCCGGCGCGGGAATGCTGACCATGCTGATCCGAAATATCGGGGTGTACGTAGACGGGGTGGTTTTTGCCGTCATCCTGATGAACATCGCCAACCCCCTGATCGACAAGATCAGGCCCAAAGCCATCGGAAAGGTTGCCTGACATGAGGGATATGATCAAGATGGTCCTCGTGCTGACGATTCTCGCCTCTTTTTCCGGCGGCCTGCTGGCCGCCATCAAGGACGGGACTGCCGAAGACATCGAAAAGCAGAAGCTCACCTTCGTCAAGGGGCCCGCCATCAAACAGATCCTGGAAGGGGCCTCCAACGATCCAATCTCCGACCGGTTCAAACTTAAGGACCAGGACCAGGAGAGGAGCTTCTTTGTCGGAGTCTATGACGGAAAGCCCAAGGCGGTCGCCTTCGAGACCTTCGGCAAGGGATTCGGCGGAGATATCGGGGTCATGGTGGCCGTGGACGTGGCCGCAGACCGGATTGTCGGCGTCAGCGTCACCACCCACCAGGAAACCCCCGGCGTCGGCTCCCGGGCCAAGACCGATCCGGATTTCGCCGCCCAGTTTACCGGAAAAGCGTTTGAAGGCGAATTCAAGGTCAAGCCCGACGGCGGTCAGGTCGACGCCCTCTCCGGAGCCACCGTCACCTCCCGCGGAGTAGCGGGCGCCCTCACGCAGGCAGCCGGCGTGTACGAAAGGGTCAAGCCCCAGGTCAAAGAAAAACTCCAAGCCTTCGGCAACTAGGAGAGAAAGAAGATGGCCAAATCGATCGCTCAGGAATTTACCAAGGGCCTATGGGACGAGATCCCGCCTTTTCGGCTCGTGCTCGGGCTGTGTCCGGTCCTGGCCGTGACCAAGACCGTTGAAAACGGCATCGGCATGGGGCTGGCGACCACGTTCGTGCTGGTCTGCTCCAACATCCTCGTCTCCTCCCTGCGCAAGGTGATTCCCTCCAAGGTCCGGATCGCCTGCTTTATCATCATCATCGCCACGTTCGTGACCGTTGTCGAGCTGGTGATGCAGGCCTATGCCTATCCGCTGTTTTTAAAACTCGGCATCTTCATCCCCCTGATCGTGGTCAACTGCATCGTGCTGGGCCGCAGCGAGGCCTTTGCCTCGAAAAACGGCATCGTCCGCTCCCTGGCCGACGGTCTGGGCATCGGCGTCGGCTTTACGCTGTCGCTGGCGGCGCTGGGGGCGCTACGAGAGCTTTTTGGAAGCGGCACGCTGACGATCTGGGAAACGCCGATACAGATTTTCGGGCCCTCTTATGAACCGTTTACCTTCATGGTGGAAGCCCCGGGCGCGTTCGTCTGCCTCGGGTTGATGCTGTGCATCATGAACCTCCTGGGCAAGAAATAGGAGTCGACGATGGGTGACTACATCCTTCTGGCAATAAGCTGCATCCTGATCAACAACATCCTGCTGGCCCAGTACCTGGGAAACTGCCCGTTTCTGGGCACCTCCAAGAAAATGGAAACGGCCGTCGGGATGTCCATGGCCGTCGTCTTCGTACTGGTGATGGCCGGAGTGATCACCTGGATCGTCAACAACTACGTCCTGGTCAAGTTCGACTTGGTGTACCTGCGGACCATCGCTTTTATCCTGGTGATCGCCTCGCTGGTCCAGTTCGTTGAAATGTTTTTAAAAAAGAGCATCCCGACCCTCTACGCCGGGCTGGGCATCTTTCTACCCCTGATCACCACCAACTGCGCGGTCATGGGCGTCTGCCTGATCAACGTCAACGAAGAATACACCTTTGTCCAGGCCCTGGTGACGTCGTTTTCCTATGCCGTCGGCTTCGGCCTGGCCTTGATCCTGTTTGCCGGCGTGCGGGAAAAGATCCTTCTGGCCAGGGTGCCTCGTCCTTTGCAGGACACATCCATCGGCCTGGTGACCGCCGGGATTCTTTCTCTGGCCTTTTTCGCCTTCAAGGGATGGGTGTAGGAGTCGATCATGACCGAAGCCGTACTCATGATGCTGGTACTCGGAGGATCCTGCGGTCTGATTCTCAGTCTGGCCTCCAAAATCTTCTATGTGTATGAAGATCCCCGGATCGCGGAAGTCGAAGGTATGCTGGCCGGCGCCAACTGCGGCGGCTGCGGGTATCCGGGATGCTCCTCGGCCGCGGTGGCGGTCGTGAACGGAAAAGCACCGCCGAGTGTCTGCGTCGTAGCCGGACCGGAGGCGGCAGCCGACGTGGCCGCGGTCATGGGGCTCGACCCCGGCAGTGCAGAGCCGCTGCTTTCCAAGAACCTGTGCGACGGAGGCAGCCGCGCAGAAGACCGCTACATCTATATGGGGGTGAACAGTTGCCGAGCCCTTTCCGCGCTGTACGGCGGAAAGCGGGTCTGCTCCATTGGTTGCCTGGGCCTGGGCGACTGCATCCAGGCGTGCATTTTCGACGCCATCCACATGGGAGAAAACGGCTATCCGGTAGTGGACGAAACCAGGTGCGTGGGCTGCGGGGCCTGCGAACGAGCCTGCCCCAAGAACATCCTCAGGGTGCGCACCATGAGCCAGCGGCTGCTTCACTTCAACACCGAAGACGACCCCCTGGCGCCCTGCCAGCAGACCTGTCCGGCCGAAATAGACATCCCCCGCTACATCGAGTGCATCCGCAGCGGCGACTACGAGGGAGCCGTCCACACGATCCGGGAGCGAAACCCGCTGCTGCTGACCTGCGGCCGGGTATGCCCCCACCCCTGCGAAGACTACTGTCGCCGGGGGATCGAAGACGAGCCGGTGTCCATCAACCAGCTCAAACGCTTTGCCGCCGACTACGAAATGAATTCCGGAAAACGAGTGCCAATCCCCTGCGCCCCGGAAACGGACAAGAAGGTGGCGGTGATCGGCGCCGGTCCGGCCGGATTGACCTGCGCCTATTTTCTGCGCCGGCTCGGACATCAGGTGACCATATTCGACATGATGCCCAAGTTCGGCGGTATGGTCCGCTACGGAATCCCCGAATACCGACTGCCCAAGGAAGTGCTCCAGTGGGAGATCCAGGGAATCCTCGATCTGGGAATCGAGCACCGGGAAAACGTCCGGCTGGGCGAGGATTTTGACATCGCCTCCCTGGAGGCCGAAGGCTTCGATGCGATCTTTTTAGGCATCGGCGCCTGGAAGGACTATCAGCTCCGGGTGGAAGGCGAAAACTTGAAGGGGTGTTACACAGGCATCGACTTTCTGACCAAGTTCGCGGTGAACCAGCAAGCCGAAACGCCGCCCTACGACATCCCGATCGGCAAAAGATGCATCGTCATCGGGGGCGGCAACACCGCCATCGACTGCGTGCGGACCCTGGTGCGCTGCGGTGCCAAAGAGGTCTCCATCGTCTACCGCCGCACCCGGGCCGAGATGCCGGCAAACGACGTGGAAATAGTCGCCGCCGAACACGAGGGGGTCAACTTCCACTTTCTGGCCGCCCCCACCCGGATCATCGGCGACGAAAACGGCCACGCCACCCACCTGGAGTACCAGAAAATGGAGCTCGGCGAACCGGATGCCAGCGGCCGGCGCCGGCCGGTGCCGATCGAAGGCTCCGAGACCCTGATGGAGGCAGACATGATCATCACCGCCATCGGACAGGGGCCGGATGTCTCCTTTGCCGAAAAAGACGGGCGCGTCAAGGACATGGCCTTCACCCGCTGGAGCACCATCGATGCGGATCCGGAGATTCTCCAGTCGAGCGTTCCTCACATCTTCGCGGCAGGAGACGCATACACGGGCGCTTCATTGGTGGTGGAGGCCATCGGCGGGGGACGACGGGCGGCCCGGGCGATTCACCTCTATCTGACCGACCAGGAGATCACCCCGGTGGACCGGTCGCTTCGCAAAAAGCATATTTCCGAGTCGCTGTTCGACTCGGTGGACGGAATCTCACCGAGCAAACGGGCCGAGATGCCCGAGCTGCCGGTAAAGGAGCGGATCTGTTCCTTTGCCGAGGCCGATCTGGTCCTTCCCGAAAAAGAGGCGCTCCGCGAGGCAAACCGGTGCCTGAACTGCTGCCGGCTCTGTTACAATCCGGATGAGAAGGCTGCGTAGATCCGAGTTGCTGTAAATAGAAAAGGCCTGGGGACGCGAAATTCTCCGGGCCTTTTTTAGCAGGGGTCTTAGAATGCCTAAAATGGTTAAATGCCTAAAATGCCTAAAATTGGGGAGTCGCTTCGCTCCATCGATTTCTATAAATATAACAATTCCATCTGCATCCATCCGGCGGCCACCTTGGTTCTTTCTAAATAGCCGCATTCCATTATTTTAGGCATTTATCCATTTTAGGCATTTTAGGCATTTTTCTTTCTCAACGCCTCCAACAGCTCCTGGAAATCCTCCGGCAGCGGAGCCTCGAAGGTCATCTCTTCGCCGGTCGAGGGATGACGGATCCTAAGACGCCAAGCATGCAGCATCTGTCGGCTGATTTTGCCGAGCCGTCTAGACGGCTCGTCTCGAACGGCAGACGTGCCTCGCTTGCCGTAGACCGGATCGCCCACCACCGGTCGGCCTGCTGCCGAAAGGTGGACCCGGATCTGGTGGGTTCTGCCGGTGGATATCCAAACGCGCAGCAGGGTCGACCGGCAAAAGCGTTCGGCCACCTCCCATCGGGTCTCGGCGGACCTTCCGCGCCGGCTCCGGGTGCTCATCTTTTTCCGAACCGTGGGGTGGCGCCCCACCGGCAGATCGACAACGCCGGCCTCTTCGCGGAAACTCCCCCATACCAGGGCGAGATAGATCTTTTCCACCGCCCGGTTCTTGAACTGGGCCGACAGCGCCTCTTGGGCGGCGGCGTCCTTGGCAGCTACCAGAGCCCCGGAGGTGTCCTTGTCCAGCCGGTGAACGATGCCCGGGCGCAGCTCTCCGCCGATTCCGGAAAGATCCGGGCACCGATGCAGCAGCGCGTTGACCAGAGTGCCGCCGGCGTGACCGGGCGCCGGATGGACCACCAGACCCGCCGGCTTGTTGACGACGATGATCCGGTGATCTTCATAGAGAACATGGAGGGGAATCGGCTCAGGAAGGTGCTTGCCAGGGGGGGCGGGCGCCGGAATCCGAACGGAGATGACATCCCCCTCCTGCATCCGGTATCCCGGTTTTTTCAGCCGGCCGCCGACCCGCACCAGGCCGTGTGCGATCAGAGCGGCCGCACGGCTTCTGGAAAGAGAAGGCTCGCCGGCCGCGACAAAGGTATCGAGTCGGACGCCCTGGTCCACGGCTGATGCCGTTAGGGCAAGCGTCCGGTCTGGAGCCTCTCCTGGCCGGGTCGAATCTTGCGCACTCGCGGTCAAGGGTCCTCTAATCGAGCATTCAATCGGGGGCTACTCAACGTCTTTGAACAGGTCCTCGATCTCGCCCATGATCGTGTCTTCGTCGGTTTCCTTGGCGGTGGAAAGCTCCTTGAGCAGGAGGGCGGTGGCGGTGTCGAAGAGTTTTCGCTCTCCGAAAGACAGGTCCTTGGCCATCCGAAGCAGGTAAAGGTCGCGAAAAACTTCGGCCACGTCGTAAAGGGATCCGGTCTTGATCTTGTCCATGTACTCCCGGTAGCGGCGATTCCAGGTCTGGCTGTCTGCAGGCGACTCCCGATCCTTCTTCAGGACATCGTAAATCTTGGGAATCTCTTCTTTTGCGATGACGTCTCTCAATCCCACAGAATCCACATTGTCGGTGGGAATCATGATCACCATGCTGTTTTCCAGCACTTTCATGATGTAAAAATCATGGGGTTCGCCGTTGATGACACGGCTGTCGATCGATTCGATGCGGCCGACCCCATGGGCAGGGTATACGGCAAGATCCCCGATCTTGAACCGTCCCGGACCCTTGGCCGAAGAATCGCCTTTGGCCTTTTTTTCTTTCATGGTTGCACCGATCGTCGAAATTTCCGGCCCACAAAAAACGCATGACCGAGAAGTTTATATTTTTATCATAAGGGCGCCTTTTTATCAATAAAAAAGGGGACCGGCGCCGGAGCGCCGATCCCCTTGGCACTAACTTGCCGCAGCGTTTCTACAGCAGGAACGGAACCATCAGCAGCGCCACGACATTGAGGATCTTGATCATCGGGTTGACGGCCGGTCCGGCGGTATCCTTGTATGGGTCGCCTACGGTGTCGCCGGTGACAGCGGCCTTGTGGGCGTCGCTTCCCTTTCCGCCCAGATGACCGTCTTCGATGTATTTTTTGGCATTGTCCCAGGCCGCGCCGCCGGTGGTCATGGAAATGGCGACAAAGACACCGGTAACGATCGAGCCGATGAGCAGCCCGCCAAGGGCCACCTTTCCGAGCAGGAAGCCCACCAGAAGCGGGGCCACAACCGGAAGCAGCGCCGGAACGAGCATCTCTTTGAGGGCGAACTTGGTGACGATGTCGACGCATGCGCCGTAATCCGGCTTGCCCGTGCCTTCCATGATGCCCGGAATTTCACGGAACTGCCGACGCACTTCCTCGACAACGGCGCCGCCCGCGCGTCCCACGGCCTGCATGGCGATGGAAGCAAACAGGTAAGGCAGCAGGCCGCCGATGAAAAGCCCGATGATGACGTTCACGTCGCTCAGGTCGAACCGAATGGCGGCAGCGCCCTCTTCCCCATGCAGCGCGAATTCCTGAACATAGGCTGCGAAAAGGACCAGGGCGGCAAGGCCGGCGGAGCCGATGGCATAGCCCTTGGTCACGGCCTTGGTGGTGTTGCCCACCGCGTCGAGCGGATCGGTGACGGCCCGGACGCTCTCGTCCATTTCCGCCATTTCCGCGATGCCGCCGGCGTTGTCCGTGATCGGGCCGTAGGCATCGATGGCAATGACCATGCCGGTCATCGACAGCATGGACATGGCCGCCATGGCGATCCCGTAAAGTCCGGCCAGGTGATAGGCCACGTAGATGCTGAGGCAGATCGCCAGAACCGGCAGGGCCGTGGCCTGCATGCTTACGCCGAGGCCGGCGATGATGTTGGTCCCGTGGCCGGTGGTGGAGGCTTCGGCCACCCGCTTTACCGGACCGTAGATGCCGGTGTAGTACTCTGTGATGATGACGATGATCACGGTCAGAACCAGTCCGACCAGGGTGCTGTAGTAGATGTTCATGGCCGAAAAGGGAAAGCCGACCATCAGCTTATTGGTGACATAGTAAAAGGCCACGGCCGACAGGATCGCGGCGCCGAACATCCCCTTGTATAGAGCGCCCATGATGTAGCCGCCGGATCCCAGGCGAACGAAAAAGACGGCAATCATGGAGGCGATAATGGAGATCGCGCCCAGCACCAGGGGAAATTCCGTTGCCATCGGGATTTTGGGAAACAGCAAATGGCCGATGAGCATGGCCGCAACAGCGGTCACCGCGTAAGTCTCGAAAAGGTCGGCGGCCATTCCCGCGCAGTCGCCCACGTTGTCACCCACATTGTCGGCGATGGTGGCCGGGTTTCTCGGATCGTCTTCCGGAATGCCGGCCTCGACCTTGCCGACCAGGTCCGCGCCCACGTCCGCGCCCTTGGTGAAGATGCCGCCGCCGAGGCGGGCAAAAATCGAGATGAGGCTTCCTCCGAACCCGAGGGCCACCAGGGCGATGACATCATGGGTAAACGCGTAGTACCCGGCGGTAACGGTCAGGGCCAGGCCGGCGACGATCATACCGGTCACGGAGCCGCCCTTGAACGCCAGGGCAAGTCCGGCCCCCAGCCCTTTTTTGGCGGCTTCGGCAGTCCGGACGTTTGCCAGGACCGACACCCGCATGCCGATATAGCCGGCCATGAAGGAGGCAACGGCGCCAAGCAGAAAACCGAACGCGGTTTTGGCGCCCATGGTGGCAAAAATGACAATGAAGATAATGGCACCGGCGATCCCCATGCTTTTCATCTGCCGGTTCAGATAGGCAATGGCGCCCTCTTTGATCGCGTTTGCAATTTCCTGCATCCGCTCATTTCCCGCCGGGGCAGCCTTGACGACTCCGGCCAGGATAAGCGAAAAAAGCACCCCCGCAACTCCGACGAGCGTACAAACCAATGGGATATTGTTCATTACGGCTTCCATTCTACCCTCCATTCAGCTGTTTACCGGATTAATTTGCCCCTCTTTGCCGTTGAATCGATTCATTGCCGTCGAAACACCCTCGCAAACAATTGTCAGCACAGCCTCCCGGGCTTTTTCGAGCACCGCGTCGAAAATAGGGGCCTCGTCGGCGGTAAACCGCGAAAGCACATATTCGACGGCGGTCAAGCCGCGTGGCGGACGGCCGACGCCAATGCGCAGGCGAACGAAGTCGTCCCGCCCGAAGGCATCGATCAGCGACATGACTCCTCTGTGTCCCCCATCCCCTCCTTTCTTTTTGATTTTAATTCGTCCGAAAACAAGGTCGACATCATCGTGTACGACCATCACGGCCTCAACGGGTATCTGAAGTTCCTCGGCCAGCCTCCGAAGGGGCGGACCGCTTCGATTCATGTAGGAAAGCGGCTTGGCCAGCACCACCGGCACTGCGCCCAAGCTTCCTCTGGCCCAGGCGATCCTGCCGCCGGGGACCGCTGCCGGAAGATCGATGCCATGGACTCCGGCCAGCCGATCGACCAGCAAAAACCCCGCATTATGGCGGGTCATGCCGTACTCTCGGCCCGGGTTTCCCAGACCGGCCACAAGCCAGCAGTCGCCCCCCGCAGCGGGATCTCGCCCGGAGCTTGGCTCTTCGGCGCTCTTCACGGCGGTTCGCGTTGAACGGCGGACAGACGCCTATTCGCCGCTCGAAGCGCCCTCCTCGGACTCGCCCTCTTCGGCGCCCTCTTCTGCGCCTTCTTCGGCGCCTTCTTCTTCGCCTTCTGCTTCCTCGACTTCTTCTTCCTCGACCAGGGTCATTTTCGGGCTTACCACGGTCACAACGGTGAAGTTGACGTCGTGGGGGATCTCGACCCCTTCTTCTTTGGCGATCTCCTCGACATGCACCGAATCGCCGACCTCCAGCTCGGTCACGTCGATCTCAAAGGCGGCCGGTATCCGGTCCGGCAGGCAGACCGTCTCCAGCTCCCACCGGATGACCTGCAAAATACCGCCTCCTTCCACCCCCCTGGACTTTCCGGTGACCACCACCGGCACATTCACGTGAATGGGGCGGCTCATGTCGATCTCGTAAAAGTCGGCGTGCAAAAAGTCCTGGGAGACCGGATTGGTTTGAAGTTCCTGGAGCATGACCGCCTTTTTGGTCTCCTTGCCGTTTTGCACGGCCAGGGTCATTAGGCCATGGGCGGCCTTGCCCTTTTTCAAGGCGGTTTCCAGGTCCTTTACGCCGATGGCCAGCATCAGCGGTGCGGTCTTCGGGCCGTAGAGCACCGCCGGTATCTGTCCGCCGCGGCGAAGCACCCGGGCCGGGCCGTTTCCTGTCTTTGTTCGCATTTCAGCTTTGAGTTCAACCAGTTCCAATGACTTGATCCTCCTGTATCGGTTTTCCTATCCAGCCTCCGGGCGGTGCGTTACACAAAAAGGGACGTCACTGAATCCCCTCGGTGGCTTCGCATGATGGCCTCGCCCACCAGTTCGGCGATGCTGAGCACCTCTATCTTGTCGCAGCCGGCGGCTTTGGGGTTAAGGGGAACGGTATCGGTCACCACGAGGGTCTTGATGGCCGATCCATTGATTCGATCCACCGCCGGCCCGGAGAGCACTGCGTGGGAGGCGCAGGCGTGCACCTCCCTGGCGCCTTTTCGGGCCAGGGCATCGGCGGCCTCGGTGAGGGTGCCCGCCGTGTCGACCATGTCGTCGAGAATCACGACCACCTTGTCGCTCACGTCGCCGATCACGGCCATGGCTTTTGCCTCGTTGGGGGCGTTTCGCCGCTTATCGACGATGGCCAGGCCGGCCTCCAGGCGCTTGGCAAAGGCCCGGGCCCTTTCCACGCCCCCGGCATCGGGGGAGACGATGATCAGATCGTCCTTGAATTTTTCCCGGATGTATCGAATGGTCACCGGGGCGGCAAACAGGTTGTCCACCGGGATATCGAAAAAGCCCTGGATCTGGCCGGCATGCAGGTCCATGGTGATAACCCGCTTGGCGCCGGCGACGGTCAGCAGGTCGGCCACCAGTTTCGCGCTGATGGGCACCCGGGGCGCCACTTTTTTGTCCTGCCGGGCGTATCCGTAGTAAGGCAGGACGGCGGTAATCCGCTTGGCCGAGGCCCGTTTAAAGGCGTCGATCAACAGCAGCAGTTCGACCAGATTGTCATTGACCGGATGACAGGTGGACTGAATGACGAAGATGTCCTTGGCACGCACATTTTCATTGATCTCGATCTGAATCTCACCGTCGGAAAACCGCTTGACCTTGGCTTCACCCAAGGGAAGGTCCAAATACGCGCAAATCTTTTCCGCAAGCTTGTGATTTGAATTGCCGGCAAAAACCTGTAGATTTTCCATCGGCTCCGCTGTTTGTCGTTTTCGGCGTTCATCGCCCCGGTTTCAGGGCTTCCGGCCGTTTGGGTAAAGAGCTGGCTGGGGCGGGAGGATTCGAACCTCCGAATGCAGGAACCAAAATCCTGTGTCTTACCACTTGACGACGCCCCATAAAATTGCTCCGCGATCACATTGCTCCGCAATTTTATAAGAAGCGGCTGCGCCGCTTGATTTAAGAAAAGCAAATACTTTTGATCAAAGACGCCGGTCCGGCCGGCGTGTCCATTCAGCCGGGCGCGGGGAAACACAAATTCAATGGCATTCCGTCCTTTTGCGGAGGCGAAATGCCATCTACACGATCATGTCGGCCAGGTATGACCGCCACTTGTGGGACTGCGAAAGATGCTCAAAAGCGCGCCGTGCATCGGTGACGTCTGCAAACAAGCCAAAAACGCAGGACCCGCTGCCGGACATGAGCGCTCCTTGCGCACCGCAGTCCATCAGGGCTTTTTTCACCGATGAAATGACCGGATACCGTGGCTCCACAACCGTTTCCAGATCATTGCAAAGATCGTCGGGAGCCTCGAATTTCCGCTCCCTAAAGCGAAAATTTTTATGTCTTTTACGACACTTTGTCAATGCCAAATTCAGGGCGCCGTAGACCGCGGAAGTGGAAATGGAGAAACCGGGGGCGACGATCAACAGGGGGCGGGCGGTGAGGCCGTCGAAGGGCTCGAGCCGATCACCGACCCCGGAGGCCAGAGCCGGCTTTCCGAGCAAAAAAAAAGGAACGTCGGCCCCGAGGTGGAGCCCCATGCGAGCCATTTCCTCCGGGCTGAATGGACGATGCCAGTGCCGGTTCAAGGCCAGCAGCACGGACGCTGCGTTGCTGCTTCCGCCGCCGAGCCCCCCCCCGACCGGAATTCGTTTTACCAGTTCGATGGTCATCCCGGATGATGCCCGGCCTTTGCGCTGCAGGGCGTCTAAAAACACATCGGCGGCGCGCCAGGCCAGATTGGTTTCATCTACGGGAATGCCGGGGGCGTCGCAGCGCAGTGTGATCGAATCTCCCCCCATGCGGATCCGAACCGTGTCGTACAGGCTCACCGGACACATCAGGCTGCGGATGTCGTGATACCCGTCGGGCCGCTTACCGACAACCTCCAAGTAGAGATTGACCTTGGCGGGGGAAAGGATGTCCTGGGAATTATGCACCACTGTAAGCCTGCAGGCAGGACTGTGGGGAATCTTCCCGGAAGCCGGAAAGTTTCCCCATTGATCAGATCCCGTTCGCGAACGGGACGACGCCGCACCGCAGCCGCCCCTCCTCAAATAACATCGCGAAGCGGTTTTATTTGATGATTTTGACCACCAAAAAGCCCATGTTTCCGCGCCGGACAAACATCTGGAGGGGCTCGCCGGATTTGACCGCCCCGATGACGGCTTCAAAGTCCTTCACCGACCGGATTTCCTTCCGGTTAACCTCCTTGATGATGTCTCCGGGCTGCAGGCCGGCTTCTTCGGCCTTGCTTGCCGCGGTCACATCGACGACGATGATCCCTTCCTCATCGTCCAAGTTGAAGCGCCTGGAAATCTCCGGGGTGATCTCCGAGACCCGGATCCCCAGGGATGCGTCTTCTTTGGGCCCCTGTCGTCCTTTGGAGGCGATGCGCTCATCTTCCCGCTTGGCGATGGTGACGTTGAAGGTCTTTTCCTTGCCGTCGCGGATGACGCGTATTTTGGCGGTGGACCCCACCGGCAGGGTGGCAATTTTGGCCGTCAGGTCTCGGGCGTCTTCGATTCTTTCTCCGTTGACGGCCACGATAATGTCCTGGGTCTTGATGCCGGCCTGGTCCGCCGGATCGCCGCCAAAAACCTGGCTGACCAGCACGCCCTGACCGTCTTCGAGGCCGTAATACTCCCTCATTTCTTTGCTCAGGGGCTGGATGCCGACTCCGAGCCAGCCCCGGGTGACCTCTCCGCTCTCCTTGAGCTGGTCGATGATTCCCTTGGCCAGATTGATCGGAATGGCGAAACCAATTCCCTGCCCGGTGGCGATGATGGCAGTGTTGATCCCCACAACCTCCCCGCGCATGTTCAGCAGCGGACCACCGCTGTTGCCCGGATTGATGGAGGCGTCGGTCTGAATGAAATCGTCATAGGGGCCGGAGCCGATCACGCGCCCCTTGGCGCTGACGATTCCGGCGGTGACCGTCTGCTCCAGACCGAAGGGGCTTCCAATGGCCATCACCCACTGGCCGACCTTCAAGGCATCCGAATCTCCCAGCGGCATCACCGGAAGGTTTTTGCCGTCTCTGATCTTGATCAGGGCAAGATCGGTATTCGGGTCTCGGCCGACGATCTCCGCGTCGTATTCTTTTTCGTCTTTGAGAATCACCCGGATCTCGTCGGCGTCCTCGATGACATGGTTGTTGGTGACGATGAAGCCCTCGGGATCGACGATGAAGCCTGAGCCGAGGCTTCGCTGCTTGAAATCGCGCTGCGGCTCCTCTCCGCCAAAAAATTTTTCGAAAAACTCCCGGAACTGGTCCTGATCCCCGAAGGGGCCGCGTTGAAAGTGCCGAAACACCGGGCCGCCCCCCTGGACCGTCTTGACGGTCCGGATATTGACGACGGCCGGGCCGACCATTTCCGCCAATTCCGTGAACGATTCCGGAACCATGGGCACCGGATCGGGTCTGGAAGCCGAAGAATTCGCGACTCCTGCCCCTGCCAGCAGCATCACGCCGGCGGCAAAAACCGCCAGAGGGAAAAGAATCTTCTTTTTTTCACACCGCGTCGATAAGTCATACTTGGCTGTCATACCCTTGCTCCCTTTTTGGGTCTGAATGGTTCGATACACTGATCGGGCCGGTCGAATCGGCCAGACGCCCTGAACAGTAAGCATCAAATACCGGTTGACAACCGTCCCGAGGCACCGAAGATCTTAC
>Ga0272443_10002049_pt1 | contig 26935 bp, 45 predicted proteins | sample SSMAcet12_FD_193581 | JGI IMG/M metagenome (GOLD analysis project Ga0272443, IMG submission 193581) | Marine sediment archaeal communities from Little Sippewissett salt marsh, Falmouth, MA, United States - SSM-Acet-12 | ecosystem: Environmental > Aquatic > Marine > Wetlands > Sediment ... | reverse complement strand
CTTTTAGGCTCTGCGCTGTCTGCTACTATTTCCTTGCTTTGTGTCACTCCTAACCTTAAAAGACGCTTAGAAATGTCCTGATTAGTCATTCCCCTTTCATAGCATAACTCATCTAGCCATATTTGGCCATCTGCAAACACTACCCTTATAATTGTTGTAGGGTCGTTAGTGAATCCAAAATCAATACCGTATACTTCCCATTGATACTCGGTAGGCATCTTCTTACACTCTGCCCAATTAGTGAACACAACACCCTCACGTCTTGACCGCTTACCTAGTCCGTAAACTTCCCACTTGAACTCATCTGCTGTGCCTGCTGCTATATTCTTATCCGTAGGCTCATAACTTAGTATCTTCTTCTTAACCTCTTCTGGTGCAAACTCATTATCAAACACTGTACTATGAATATACACCACGTCATCACGCTTTAATACGTTATCGTATATCCAATGTTCATCTGTTGACGGGTTGTAATCCATTATCCACTTACCCTTACATCTTTGCTCTAATTGGTCGAAATCATCCTTAGTGGCTTCTATTGCTTCGTTAATCCAGAATATATCAGTCTCTACACCATGTATCTTTTGTGGGGTGTCTAGTCCTCCAAATGTTAACTCGTTATTATTCCATTCGTATCTAAATGGATTCTTTGTAAAGTGAATAGGCAGACCTATTGATTGTATTACATTCTGCATAGTGGCCAGTACTGACATCCTAATCCATGTGTACTTCTGCCTTGCAACCATCATAGTTAAACCCTCGTTTTGGTATCCGTATAGTACTAAAGCTTGAGCAATACTCCACGACTTGCTCGAGCGGGATCCGCCCTCCAATACAATACCACGTACTTTAGGGTCGTTTAAGGCCGCCCATAGTTTCTGAAATACATCAGTAGTATGTACTTTATGCTTTGCCAAATTTTATTATGTGTTCTACTATACCTTTAGAGTAGCGCTTTAATAAATCATCATCACTTACAACCGCCGCAAACTTATTTTTTTTCAATTTTTCTAAGCTCATAAATGCCGTTGTTTATTTTCTCCGATTTAACATCTATAAAGTTTGGGTATTCGCTGAATTTGTGTTTTATCTTTAAACCCAATGCGTCTGCAATTTCTTTTTGTACCTTATCTGGATGGTGGGTTAACTCTTCAAAATGTACAATATGTGTAATGTGTTTTTTGTATCTAACCATTTGATTTTCTACATCGTCATACCTTTGCTCTGGGACATAACCATTATCGGACTTTAATACATCCTCTTTGTTTCTATGAATATGAAGTATCTTAACTTCGTTTTCAGTTATTAGATTAATTGCTTCGTCTATGAAATCCTCATCCACCCCAATACTGAATATCTGTTTTGCGTTTCTTTTTGCCACATCGTATTCACTCTCTAAAAACCTTTTTAAAGACATTTCATCAACTGCTACATTCAGACCCTCAAAAGCATTCATTAAACGTCTTAGAAGCGTTGTTCCAGTTTTTGCACAACCCGTTATATAGATTCTCATTTCTTCTTTATTACCTATTGACACGTATAAGTTTCTAATTCTTTAATCTTTTTAGGTGGCGCAACATAGAAGTTATTAGTCTTAGCGTATTTAAGGAGCTCCTTTTTCTCTACCTCTGTGTTATGTCTTAGCCACTTGTCTTTAAACTTCCTATACTCTGTGCTATTGTCCTTCCAGCTTGAGGTTAAATGTATGCTTTTTAGCATTTCAATTGGTGGTAGGTAGTAGGACTTATATCCACTAGCGTTTATTCTAAAGTTCCAATCACTATCCCAACGTCCATACATCTTGTACTCCTCATTGATAAAACCTACTTTGTCTAGTAGTTTAGTTGAGAAGAACCAACACCCATACACGTTATCCGAATGCTGCAAAGGTACTTGTTCAATCATCTCTAAGTTACGCTCTTGTCTATACCCCCAGTCATAACCCAGGAACCCTTTTAACTTACATCTAGTGTATATATTTTCAGATAGTGCTAGCCAGTTATTAGGTAGTACAATATCAGGTGCAATCATAGCAACATAGTCATACCCTTGTTCTTTTACCCTTAATAGCATTTGATTATAAGCTACTGGGTTGCCTACGTTCTCAGCTGAGTAGTGCAGGAACTTTGGCTTAAAAGATTTAACAAGGTCTTTTATACGATCATTCTTACTACCGTTATCCCATATAAACAAATCGTAATCTTTACCCGCATTGCTTAGAGTAACACCTAGACCCATCTTGGCCTTGTGGTATTCGTTCATGGTGTTACATATTACTGCTATCTTGGACATCCTAAATCTTTATATAATGACCTTGTACTGTCTATTCTAATGCCTAACATCCTACTCCAATTTAATGCAGCAGACTTGCTTTTAAAGGTCGGTTTGTTTGCCGTATATCTAGCATAATTACTTAGTTTCTTAGGCAAATGCCCTATAATTTCACTTTTAATCATATTAATTCAAGTATATTTTATTTATGTCAAACATAACTACATTTCCTTTAATAAACAACTGAACACCCTCTATACTGTGACTTACATTGTAAGATAAGATAGGTAAGTATTCTACTGCTATTCCCCATTCCCACATAGAGACTTGTAAAACTCTTCCCTTACTTTCGCTTCTTTCAATATATCGTAGTTATCTAATACGTCTTTATTTAATCTATTTGCTAATGTCGCTACTAAGTCTCTATCTTCACTTAATCTCTTTACTGCTTCATACCATCCCTTACCTCCATCACACAGTATACTGTTATCTTCATTACATACATTCGTAAAAGGCTCTTGATTACTTGCTACTAAAGCACACATCATAAACCCAGCTTCTAAGGCTTTTAATTCACTCTTACTTTGTGTAAACTCATCTTTGTATAATGGTGCCAGACAAACATCTATATGGTTATACATCTGACCGTAGCAATTAACGTCTAAAGCTGGTATTACATCAAAGATATTACTAGCACCAGCGCATGACATAAAACTCGCTATCTTGTTGTTCTCTTCACCAGGTGCCCATCCACCGTAGTACAGTTCCACGTTTGGTAACTCCCCTATCTTGCAAAGCTCATCCGCTATCATCTCCATATCCTTAACATGGTCCTTTGCGCCTATAAATCCTACTCTTAGTTTATCACTCTTAGTCTTGTGCTTCATCCATTGAACGCTGTTGTAGTCTACGCAGTTCTTAACTACTTGGACATTCTTATTGTAAGGCTTTATAGACTTCTCTAGGTAAGGCGTTGAAACTGTTATCGCATCGGCTGCTTTTGCTGCTTTAATTTGTCTTAGTCTAAATCCCTCCTTTTCAAACTCTTTATACAGTCCATGATATTTAGGCAATCTCCATGCATCGTCATAATCCATTACGAGCTTTACACCAGACTTCTTAATGGCTTCTAGTATATCCTTAGTGTTATCCTTGTCCTTTGTCTTAGATAGCATCCTAGAGAATACTACTATATCGTACTCGCTTAACTCTTCATGAATATTACTAGGTGCATTGTCTAATGTAGGTGTAAAGTTAACCTCAAACTCTTCCTCATTCAAATACTGGTGTGGTGTAAGTCTATACATATCTACACCGCTATACTGTGGGTTTATAACTAATACTTTAATCATCCTTAATATCTCCCTTACCGTTTATAATTTCTATCTGTATCTTCTCTTGTGGCTTGTCGTCATCTTTATCAAAACCTAATATCTTAATTAGTGTCTCAATCGCTTTTAACTTGTCGCTGTTCTTTGTTAGTTGAGCCATTCTATATAACCTCCTGCTATCGTCTTTACTTGCCTCTTTTATCTTGGCTAATTCAAACGTACAGTCTGCATCATTTATGACCTCCAAAAGCATCTGTATAACCCTATCCTTGTTTATGTCGTGTTTCTCTTTCAATCTTTCTCTTAGTTCTTCTACCCTTTTTGCTATGTAACTATTTTGTAACAACTCGTAAGCCCTAGTTGATGACTGGGAGGGATCTAAATTAGGTTTGTCATAAGCCCTCCTATATGCCTCTGATGCGCTGCCTAATTCAACATAAAGCTGTGCAAACTTCTCTTGCTTTATTGTTAACTCACTTGCCATTGTCAAGATCTCTTATTAATCTAACGTATTTAGGTATTACCGTATTTAGTAAGCAACTACCACAACCTCCTACGTGTTCTCCTGTCTCTCTTACATAAGCCTTTCTTAGTTCCTGGTTTATGTTTCCTTTTGATGCTGTGTTATTAGCATGACATTGAAGTATGTAGTCTCTATGTTTAATTGCTAGTTCTTTCATTATCCGAATAATGTTACAAATATATAGATTACTAAACCTAAACTAATAAGGCTAGTTACTAACTGTACCTTTGTCATTTTATCTTCTTGATTATCCATCACGTTATATATTTAATAGTTAATTTCGTTACTAATATACTGATAAACATACTTAAAAGCAAATAGTTACTATCATAATTTAAACAAAGTGCAAGCCAAAAAGGAACGCAATGGTTACAATCTAATTTACCCGCTACAAACATTAAAGGCTTTATTCGCTTATCGCTTATCCTTATCTTGTCTGCATAGAAATAGGCCAAACTACTCAGGGGAGTCAGTAGCCATAGATAACTTATTATAGCTGGACTTAACAGCATCTCTAAATCTTTTAACATATCTGTAACAAGTTTGATGATTAATTCCTAGTTCTTCTTCCATCTTTCTAAATGATCCAACGTCTAACCATATTCTAGTCATGCGTTCATATAGCATCTCCTCACTTTTCTTAGCATTAGCATAAGACTTATGAAAGATGTCCATTAGTTCATTATATAGCTCTATCTGTTGCTTAGACCTATCGTCTGTGTTTATGTCTATGTATCTATCTACGTCTAACTGTTGACGCTTTCTAAACTTTACATAGAATGCTGATGTATTACTGCACCACATATTCTTTAAGATGCGATACGAGTATAACTCTAAAAGGTTCTTATTGATTAGGTCGTCTATGTTCTTTGGTGAAGTCTCAAGTAGTGCTAGTGCAAATTCTTGATAGAGGTCGTCAGCAAAGTGAAGTTCATCTTTGCAGAACTTATAACACATTAAACGCCATTTATTGTCGTTTAGAATATCTAAAACCTCTTGTCGTATCTCCATGTTCGTTTACATAGACGTTGCTAATATACAAAAAGTTTCTTATATAATAAAAAACCCCCACAAAATTAATTGCAGGGGCTTCCTAGATAAATAATAAAACTAATTAAGAAATGAATACTTGAGAACTCATTGCTAAGCTGCTAATATACTACTTTATTTTTAATAAACAAAAAAGCCAAGCACATGATGAACACGACCTGACTTTTAAGTAATGGTAAAAACCACTAAAGACAATTCAAATATAATACTTATTTAATTAACCAGAAAGTTTTATTTAAAAATTGGTAATCGCCATTCATAAGGTAAAGGCATACACATATAATGCTCTTCTGTTTGGTAGTTATCCCACTTATGTGTTACTGCGTTAGGGTCGTAGGGATTTGCTTTTAAATTAACTACGTGGTTCTCTATCGCTAAAGATGATAAATACCTTACACGTCTATCGTTATAGCCTAGATACTCAGATATTCTATTGCAACTCCAATCGTTTTGCATTAAGTATAAGACTATCTTTTGTAGTGTCTTGTTCTTACCATCTCCACGTCTTAAGCTCTTCTCTCTTTCTTCTGTTGTTTTCATGCTCCTAAATCAAATATGGTTATATTTTCCCCTTCTTGGATATGCGATAAATCCACTATTTCCTCTGCTGCTTTACGCTTTGCCTTTATAGATTTAAACTTCTCGTAGGCTTCTGATTTAGGTTGTGTTTGTCCTAGCCCCTTGCAATAATAATCATTCCTTAGTATACATCTTGCCATGCGTTTCCAGCTCGGAGCCCAGCACTTAACTTCTAGATCGTGTGGAGCTTGGTCTGGTATTGAATCGTAACCCCGTTTCTTCCATCCTACTATAAACTTTTTAAACCTCTCTTTGTAGTGGTCTTGCATTGTTTTAGGTAGTGACTTTAAAAGGTAGTTGGTGTATGATTCCCATGTATGACCGTCTGGCTTAGTTACGTCGTTGTACCCGTTTATGTTTCCTCTCTCTTGTATGTATAAAGCCCCGCTATTGACACCGCTTACTCTATTTAAAAGTCTATACCACGTGTCCGATTCTAGTATGTGGTAAAGCCATAGCCCCTTCTTTTGATCATCCCCGTAAGGCTGGCAAAGTCTTTGGTTTGATAATTTCACCCCCGCCATTGTCATCATGTCGTAAATCTTATTATGGCAGTACTCTTTAAACTTAGCGTGGAACACCCATATATCTTCTGTCCTCCAGTCATAAATAGGGTAAACATTATAAAGGTTTTTAGCTACTTTTGTTGTCCACTTATAGTTGTTGTGCATTAAGCCTTTCTTTGTGGCTGTAATCGCTCTATATCTATGTAAGCTTTCGTCTGCTCTAATACCAATAAATCCAGCAGTTAATTCGCCTTGAGAGTACCACTCACCAAACAACACCATAAACTCTTCAAACTCCATCTTAGGAATGTAGAAATCATATTGTGATAAATCACTCGCTTCTTCTGGTTTATCCCTCACCCATATATCTTTATTATCTTCATCCCAGCAAACCCATTTAGGCTGGAAGTCGCTTACTGCGTTTCTCAAAAGAAGCTCACCACAAAACCAATGCAGCTCTATGTGGTCTTTATACTTCTCTACCATTTCTCTTATGTGTTCAATAGTGTGGGCGTATTGCGCCTCTAAGTCTATGATTAATAAAGCGACCTTTTTACCTCGCTTCATCGCTTCATCTAAAACCAAGTGTGTCATTACTGTGCTATCCTTACCGCCACTAAAACTAATGTAGTACCTATCGAACTCGTCAAATACTTTCGCTATTCTCTCTTTTGACGCTTTGAGTACATTCTTTTTTAAATAAACCTTTGTCGCCATCTTAGTATAGTTCTGTTTGTCTGTTAGTATCTATCGCTACGTCTTTCTCTACTGGCTCAAGTCCGTTTCTTTTAAGCCATATATTTAAATAATCAAGTGCTAAGTCGTTTGCTTCATCTTGCTTGTTCTCTGGTAAGTCAAACCAAGCATTGGAATATCTTGAGGGTACGTTATGTAAAGCACAAACGGACGCTTGACCTAACCACGCTATTCTATTCATTGACTTGTTGGTTAAATAATGCTCGCAACTATACTTCCATTCGTTGATCACTATTTCAAGACCTTTTTTAAACTCTTTAATATCTCCCAGCACTTCTATGTATTTATCTTTACATTCTTCGTGTGATAGGGTGGGGTGTGTTGATTTATAGAACCCCGCTTTGTGGCACTCCCACTTGTCGTAAGTGTGGAATATTCTTGTTTCATCGCTTTCGTTTGGTATCTTATACAAATCCATAACGTCCTCAACATTGTCGTCTAATACCTCATAAGACTCGTCTACAACGTCAGAAGATTCCCAAGCGTTTGAGAAGTCACTATCATTAAATAAATGTTCCAGTCCAGACACTTGGCAAAGCCTTAACACTTCTTCCTCGTCCATACCTAATTGTTTAGATATTCTTTTGTTGCTCCAATTTCTGTTTTTAAGCTCAATTACTATCTCACTCATTGCGTTAACTTGGTGCTTACCTCTTGCTCGGTTGTGCCTGATCGTTGACGCTATACGATCGTTCTTCCCGCTTTGTTCTTTGCGTATGTCTACTACTGGCAAGTACCCCTTAACCCTTTGGCTTACTATTTTAGATTCTTTACCAACTCTATTACGGTGGAAGCCGTCAATAACTTCCGTCTTTTGCTTGTCGTCATTATGCCATGTTACAATAGGCTGTGTGTAACCGTCATTGATTATTGAGACTTCTAGTAGTTCCATTTCTGGGGGCGCTACTTTATTGGGGTTGTAGTCGTTTGCTACTACATTATCATTTTTAACCCACTTTACAAAGTCTACTGGTTCGTTTTTGAATGGAGAAAACTCGTGTATGTATTCTCTGATTTCGTTAATAAAGTCTACCTTTTCAGATAGGTTTTTATTTAACATTGCCGATTTGATTAGCTCTTTAATTGTGTTCATTATCTATCATTTTTATTAATTATCTACTATGCAAATCTATATAAAAAATAATTATTTTGAAAATTATTTTCAAAAATTATTTATTTACTCTGATTTATCGTACAATTTCTTATAGAATGATATATCCTGCTCCATGCTTTTGAGTACACCGTTAGCAGATTCTTGTACGCTCTTACCACCCCTATAATTACCCTCATGTTGGGCTTCCTTTGTTCGGTAATCTTTAGCGTCTACAGTTGCCTTTGCTTCACTCATTCCTAATGTGTCTTTATTAGTTAAGTGTTCAATCTTAAAACGTGCTGTCTCTACCCTGCGATTAGCGTAGGCATGGTTATAGTTAATTGCTGCTTCTCTTACCTTTTTACTTAGTTCGTAGATTAGACACGCTAATTCACGCCTTAAATCTATTAGGGTTACTAGTTTAGTTTCATCCCATTGATTAGATTTATACTCGTTTATGATCTCGCTCATTCTATCCATGTTCTTTTAGCTTCTTTAGTTTAACGCTTTATAACAGTTAATAAACATCATTAAAAACGCTGTTTATTTTGGTGTTACCCAACATTTAAGTCAGGCAACTTTGCTTGTATGTGAAATTTAGGACTTATCTGCTTGCCTCGTTGCTCAAGCCAACTATAAGAATCAAATCCTATTTGTTGCCTTACCAATCGGATACCTCGCCAAGTCAATTTTTCTTTGGTTATTTCGCCTTTAATCGGTGGTTCTGCCGTAGTTCGTAAAGCAGTTGTAAATAGTTTCTCTTCTTGCTTTTGCATTTCAGCAATCAAACGTTGGGTAACACTGGCTATATTTAATGCCAAGTCCTCGTCAACTTGAAAGTTAGGGTGTTCAATTTTCTTTAGTTCATATTTCATAATTATCGTTTTTTAAGTTGGCACTACACATAACCAAACCGTTATAAATCATTTCTTTAGTTGTTTTAGTTTATCCTTGTAAATTACTTATTGAGAATCTTATGTACTCCTCACCCTTTTTTACTATTCTCTTTGATGCTTCCATGTGGAATATGTGTTTATCATCAATGCCGTATTTCTTTTGTAGAATGTCTTGAAGTGGTTTAATAGGATTGTCCAAGTCTGATAAAGGCGACGAGAACCCGAACTCATAACAAACAGAATAAGGTGGCTCTGGTACTTCAATTTTAGGCAATATAAGCAAGACCTCTTGTTCATACGCTTTGTACTCTTTTGTTTTAAACCTTCTGCCTTGCCAAACCTTGTTGACGCTTAACGGTTTTATTTTGATATTAACCATCTTTTCTCGTAGCTTTCTTGTGAGTTATCATGTATGTATCTGTGGCATGGTGAGCATACAGTCATAAAATAGTCTGTGTCATTTAGTCGCTCATTAAATCTACCCCGCTTGTGGTGTATCTCATTACCCCAACTTCCGCACCTCTCACAAATATAGTTATCTTCCAGCCAATTCTCTCTGACCTTCTTATATTCTTTTAATTGTTGAGCTCTTTTTTTGCTTACTTTTCTCATTGTTCTTACACTTAGGCATTTAGTCACCTATCACTAATTTTTCATTGTGCCTTGCTAGTTCAAATATCTCGCTAAGCATATAATTATAGTCCTCATCTTCAAACTCATCCTCAGTTATAAATGTATTAAAATCGTTTTCACCCATCCAAGGCTCTTTTTTAAAAGGATAATAAAGCATGCCTAATGCCATTTCAAATCTCATCAAACTTCCATTGCAAGTAAATTCTTCAAAATCGCTATTATCTAGCCATTGGTTAGTTCTATTAACTAATTCATATAGTATTTCTTCTTTTCTATTTTTATCCATAATCTATCGTTTTTAAAAAGGGAGTTGATCATCCTCAATAATGTCATAATCTCCGTTATCTATTTTCTTTTGGTGTATTATTTCTTTTGCGCTTATTTCAAAATCTAAGTTAGGTTGGATTGTGTCGCCTATATCTTCTAAAGTTAAATCAATCTCATGTCTAGGACAATCGTGGCCGTAATATCTGCTATTGTCAACGTCATAGTTAAATGCAGACTCTGCGCCTATGTTGCCTTGAAATTGGAATTTAGTTTTCAAGTTAATAAATTTTGTGTAACCATTATTGTTTTCATCCTCAAAATATCTATGGATTGCAAAACCGTTATGAGTTTGATTTCTAAAATCGGCACTCCCCGACACATCGTAAAGGCTCGGAGTATTATACACCCCTGCATCGTCTTTCTTCATCTTGGTAGGGTGAGCAATTAAGAAAACTACTACATTATTGACTTGAGCAAAGGACGTTAATTTAGTTAGTACTTCGTTAATAGCGTCTATCTTATTAACGCCTCTCGGTAGTAGTACTTTGTTGAAAGCATCAATCAAAAATATATCCACACCAAAGGCAAACATTTGTTCCTTAAATTTGTCTAGCAACCAATCCCATGTTGGTACTTCTCCTTTTTCTGGTAGCGTAGTGTAGATCCGTTCATTTGCCCATCTTACATAACGGTTAATGTCTGCTTCATTTATTCGTGGTTTACCGCCTCTATCACTCCAAAAGTTTCTGCCTATTGCCTTTTGTATTAAAGTTGTTTGGTGTAATGACATAGGGCTATGCTCTGGTGTGAACATTGACATCTTCATGTTGTAATCTTTTACCAGGTTTAAAGCATACCACTCCGTAAAATTCGATTTACCATGTGAGGGTATACCCGTACCTATTGTTAATTGGCCCCTCATTACGCTGTACATTTCATTAAACTTAGCAAAGGTAGGGTGCTTTGGTTTAATTGTCTCGGGTAGTCCATTGTGATAAAGGTCGAATATATCGCTTTCTATGTCTTTTATTTGCCATGTTCCAGATACTGGAAAGCGTTTCCTATTCTTAATTTCGTTCTCAATCTCACCGCTAATCAACGCACCGTTAGCATCTTTGTTTGTCCATTCTATAAACTCGCATCTGTAACGTCCTAAACGCTGTGCTATGCGTTCCTTTAGTTCGTTTCCTTTAGTGTCGTTGTCAACTGCTATGATAAACTTCTCTATGTCTTTTAAATAGATGTCAGAGTTCTTCCAGTAGTCGTCATTATCATTCGCCCCATTAGGTACGCTTATTACGTTTTTGATCCCGTAAGAATGTAAAGCAAGTACGTCAAATTCACCCTCAACTATGTAGCATTCTGTTTCACCTATAATTGAATTAATATTGTAAAAGATAGGTTTACCGCCTGTGGATTGAGTAAAGCACTTGTCTGCTGTGCGGTACTTCTTATTTACTAACTTATCACCCTCAAAGTAATTAAACACTATGTTATTAACTTCCTTTTGTTTCTTAGGTTGGTAGTACTTCTCTTCTGTTATCCCTAAATCTTTTAAGGCAAACTGTTTAATTCTACGTTCATCTTCTACCCACTTAACTAGATTCTCGGATAGGTTGGTGTAGTTTGTCCATGTTTGTGGTGGCAGGGTGTATTCTTTTACTTCGTCTATCTTGCTCTCCGAATCTCTAAATGATAAGCTCTCACAATGAAAGCACTTTGCTACACCACTTGTAAAGTTAACATAAAGGCATGGGTCTTTTTTGTTCTTACGTGTGTGAGAACATTCGGGGCACGTTGTTTTCATCGTACCGCTATGACGATTCTTAGTTTCTATTTTATCCCAATCAAATATTTTAACCATCTTAAATACATTTTAGTCTGCCATCAGAAAAGTGCGTCTTTGGGTTGTATAGTTCGCCCTTACTATTTCTTTTTAAACCGTTGTCAGTTTGTTCAGTTTTGCACTTATCCCAAAACAGACCTTGATAACCATTATCAATACTGTAATCAATAACCGTCTTTATCTGCTCAAAGGTATGCAAGTTAAACTTTTCTATTAACCTGTCTAAAGTTTGTTGGTTAGTTATACCCTTCTTAATTGATTTACGGTAATCTAACCAAGTTAAAAATAGTTCCCTCTTCTTCTCTTCTTTTATTTCTTTATATTCTTTATATTCTTTAGTTGGTGTTATCGTCGGGTTATCGTCGGGTTGCTGTCGGGTTATTCTCGGGTTATCGTCGGGTTGCTTAGACTGTAACTCACTCCACTTAACTAACTGTAAATGTAGGCAATGACGTGTTCTAGCTCGGGTTATTTCTCCGCTTGTCTCTAGTTTCTTTAGTGCGGTTTTAACTTGTTGTTTTGTTAAACCTAAAATATCACCTAGATTCTCATAACTTGTAACTAATTCACCTGCTTTAATTACCTTACCTTGCCACCGTTTATCCTCGTAGTTAACACTGACAAGTAGGTGTATCAATAAGCGCAATGCGTTAGCATCCTGATACCACTCCCAATCTAATAAGCTCCTATGTAGTTTAATCCAACCTGACATCCTTAACCTCCTCTATTGCTTCGTTTATTCTTACAACTAATCTTTCAGCCGTTAAAGGGTCAAGACCTATGTAATTAGGGTAATAATTATCATTATGAATGTCTATAAATATTAAACCCTCATTTGTCCATACATCCAAGTCGGTTTCTCCGTCTGTAAATTTTACTCTTGCCATAATTTTAAGCATTAAAAAACCCCTTGACGATTTGTAGGCATCCACTCCAAACAAACCACCAAAGGGTTAAATTAAATTTCATTCTTGATGTCCCGTAGTGGATGGCAAACATCAATACATACACAAAGATAATACTTATTTTTTAATATCAAAATATTTAACTAAATAATTCACCTTGTTTATTATTATTGTGGTTGTAGATACCCCTTGCTATGTCAAATATATGTTTGCCAATATTGTAGTGAACCAGGTTTCTAAGAATCTTTTGCTTAGGCTGTTTACCATTGTAGTCAAAACAACTTAGTTTGTGATATTCTATTAATTCGCTTGGAGTTGCCTTATCCATAGCTATGTCTTTATGTTTTATTTCGGGTATTACAAAATTACTCCAGAATAGATGCCTGCCTATTTTTGTTGCTTGTATTAGTGGCTCATAGTATGGAACTACATTCTCTACTACCCACTTACCTTTAAAATGAGTATTAAGTAATATAATTTCTTGGTATAGTTTCATGTCTGGGTAAACTCTTGCAGCTTTAGTATTCCAAAATCTAGCCCTGCTATGCGTAGGACATGGAGGGCTTGACCATATAAAATCAAACTCTTTGTAGTGGTCTAACAAATATTGGTGTGCATCTGCTACCACTACCTTATCATTAGGAAATCTTTCCTGGTACATTCTAGCAAGTTCGGGGTCTAGTTCTACCGCTGTTACTTCGCAGTTATCCCACAGTAATCTATTACCACCTAGACAAGCGTATAAATTAAGCACTTTCATTCTCTTTAGTTTTAAAGTATTTACTACTTGGTTTAAGCATCTTTCTTGTCTTATAGCCCTTTTTGCTACGTGCAATAAGATAACCACTATCTATAAGTTCCTTAACCCTTCTTAGATTAGACTGGTCAGTGTCTCCAATTATATTAGTTATATAAGACGCAGGCTGATGATAGTAGCCATTTTCGCTTATCTCACAGTAGTTATCTATGATAGTTAGTATAGAGTACTCCTCAATAGATAATAAGCCCTTAAACGGCTTATATTTAGTTAGGTCTATTTTCATTACTTCTTAATTTGTAATTCTTCACCAGTCAAAGCAAAGTATAAATTTTGTAAAGTGTGGACGTGCTCGATGTGTCCAAACTCACTAAACGATATATTGAATGCTTTTAAATATTTATTACCAGCAAACCTACCTTTTAAAACATAAGTAACCATGAAGTTGCCTACTTTGTATACTTTAGATTTTTCAGTTGTATAAGTCTCAAATCCAAATTTTTCTAACCATTCTTCTGTAAGGGGTATAGGTTTGACCATTTCAATTACATAGCCAATCTCACCTACTTCCACTACCTCTCTATCTTGTATGCCACTAACATGGTTAATGCCGTTTGGTGTTCTTAAAAAATTTCCTATTCTTAATTCTTTTGCTTTCATCTAGTAAACCGTTTTTAATTTATCAATGTAATTCGGATCTTCTGCATAACCTATACGCTTTAAAAAACTATGGTAGTCTCCGCCTTTGTAGAATCTCCTTTGCCATACTGCATACTCCTTAACTGAATCTTGCCATGTGTCAAACTTCATGTATCCACCCTTAGAGCTTATAAAGCCAAATAGGTTGTTGTTGTCTAAGCTGCAATTAGTACACTTATACCAGCCAGTTTCAAGTACTGATTGCCTTACTACTATATCTACGTGTTTAACTCCATACGCTTCTAGTAGTGCTTTTACTTGTGTGGTGTCTTGGGCTTGTGCCTTACCTATCAACATTAAAGTTATAAGTATAATAGGAAGCAAGTACCATTTATCTGTTATTGTTTTCATCTTGTTTAATTTTTTTTATATATTCTTTAATAAGGCATCCGCTTATTTAATCCATACGCAAACAGTTATACATCATTCTTCTTATCGTGTTTTTCTATTAACTCTCTAAATTTAGCGTAGGTCTTTCTGCTTCTAACTTCCCCCATATCTACTCGCCTACAAAACCATTTTAAAGCATCCAACAATTCGCTATTGTCTGACTGTTTAAGGGCTTTTGTTAGTTTGTATTCAAGCCATTCAATTTTGTATTCAAGCCATTCAATATAATACCATTCAATGATATTACTTGGATTAATACCACCCTTCTCTAAGCAATACTGTTCTCTTAGTTTATTATTCATTTTTTAAAGTGTTTAATTACCATTCTCCCTTATAATGTAGATATACTATGTCTTTACCTTCTAGTTTATTTAGATACTCGATTGCCTTAGGTAGTCTTATACACTTATCATTGTACTCCCATACATAACCACGACCATATCTATCTGCTTTAAAAAGGTCTACGTGTTTAGCACATCGTTTAACCCAGTCTTTAATTGAGTCAACACCTACTAACTTAGCAAACTCCCCCACCTCTACCGTAGTAGGGTTAGGGTGAGTGCCGTAGTCTCTATGCGCTTGTTCTATTGTTCCACAAGTATTCATTATCCTAGTCCGTTATCTTTTGCTTTCTGTTCTAACACTACTAACTTATCTAAAATTAACTCTGCTAGTGCAGTAGTTTTATCTAGTCTTTGTGAAGTTGTATTAACATCTTCTCCATATCCATTCGATATAAGCATTAAATTAGCCTCTCTAAATGCATATTGTGCGATTATGGATGATTGGTTACGCTGATAAGATTTAGAGCCGTTAGAAGGGCTGAAATTGCCTTCAGAAGGTTTTGACACTTTCCCCATGTTACCGTAATTGTTTGACTTGGTTATGGTGTACTCCACGTCCTCACCTACTTTAAATGGGTCTTGAGACTTATGGTTAGCCGTTAAGGTAGTACCATCTTCCATTGTGTACTCGAATTTATAGAATCCTTTTGTACCGTTACCTAAGTCCACTCCGTATGAGTTCTCAAACGTACCCGCACCTTGTACGGCTTTTACTTTACTTGTCTTGATTTCTGACATATTGTTTGTTTTTATATTTGATTTTTGTTTATTTAAGTTCTGTTTTTCATCGTAATAAAGTTCATCCAATATTACGTCCATCATCATGTCTGCTATATCCCCCATCTTTATTTGATTTATTGTTTAAACTTTTACTTATTGAAAAGGCCTTAGACTTTCTTGCTCGTCTATCATTATAAGCCTTGGTTTCTTCTATGTTCTCAATGTGCTGGATTAGACATTGCAAGTCCATAAACATATTTTTATTTCTACCCATGAGTTAATGTATTCTTTAGTGGAAATGTCTTAGCGATATAGTCGCACCGTTTCTTCATTTCTGTTAGTTCGTAGTCTAAGGCTTTATAACCTCTAATAAAGTCATCTATTAAATCCGAAATAGATTCTAATGCTTCCATATCGTTGTTTCTTTGCGCTTCATTAAGTGCATTGTCTAGCATCTTATTAGCGTTGTGTATTTCTGTGAATATTCCCATTTCTTTTAGTTTTAATTGGTTATCTGTTAGCAAATCTATAACATAGGTTTTAATAAAACAAGGATTTTGTAAATTATTTTCAAAATATTTTTAATAGACATAATAAAACCCTAGTAAACACTAAGGATTTAAAGGAAATTAAATAAGGATTATTTTATAGAAGCGTTAAGTTTAAACTTAATCCAGTCTTGATGTGTCTTGTTATTAATCTTAAAATACTTATTACACGCTCTATCAGAACAACGCATCCAATGGTGGATAGTTCCTGACGCTGTTGTAACTTGCTTATTGTGGTATACGTGTATGTTTCCACAGTTAGGACAGTTATACTTCTCTAAACCTTTATTGACTGAATGGTTAAATTTAGGCTTAATATACGGCTCTAGTTTTTTATACAACGCTTTAAGGCTTGTTATATCTCCATCACCATAATAGAGTAAATGATCTAACGCCTTTTTGCACTTCTTAAATTGTATGTCATCCCATGTAGATATACCTCCTGCGTCTAGTTTTAAAGGTAGTTTAAAGTATTTACACGCTTCTTTAAGGCTGTATGAATCCATGTACGCTATTTTCTTTAGTTCTAGCATGGTATCTATCTGTACGGGTTTAACGGGTAAATCTACGCCATGATATAAAGCCCTGTTATACACTTTCTTCATGTCAAATCTATTGCCGTTGTGTGCTACTACTTCGTTTGCAGCTTTGAACTGTTTGGATATTTCCTTTAGTACCCTCTTGTCGCATTGTTTATTTAAACCCCAGTCAATATTGTGTACTTCATCCTCACCCTCCCACGACCAATGAAAAGATATAATTTTCTGTGGTTCTATTATCTGTGATGCGTGTACGTATTGTTTGCCTGAACCCCATAACTTAGCGATTGCTTGACTCATTTCTAAGTCGTAGTAAAGTCTTTTTATGGGTGTGCTTTTCACTCTCTAAGTGATTTAATGCCTAGCAATATAAGTAAAATAACTAAACCAACCAAAACTATTATCATATAGGCAGGTGTTTTTACCTTAGTAACAGGTTGGATATACTTATAAGGCACTCGTATTTCCCTTATTATACTATCGCCTTTACACTCACCCTCTATAAATATACTATCCCTATAATAATATTGCTTAATAGTAAGTCTATCATTAACCACAGTAATAGTGTCTCTAAGTAATCTAAGGAAAGTAGTGTCTTTAAAGACTGTGTCTGCTTTAATAGTTTCAATATGTATAGTATCGTGAACACTTAGTGTATCTACTTTAATTAGTTCGGGGTGTTTCTTAACAAGTCTATTTAAGCGTTTCTGAGGACTGCATGACGATAATAATAATATAATGATAATATACCTCATATAACCTTATAAAAGCCTTCTATTTGCCTTAAATTTCTTCTCTTTTTACACACCATGCCTCCGTTAGACTGGTTGCCTTTATTGTCTGGTGAGGTGTTACCCTCAATAGTTACCACTTTATCACCATCCATTCCTAAATAAAATCCTATATGCTCTTCAAAGCCATCATTATTCCAGTCAAAAATAATTACATCTCCAGGCTGCGGTGTGTCGGTGTTTAACCCTCTAGCCCTTAATAGATTCTGTGCAGACGGTACATAAGGTAAAGCCTTAAACAAATCAGTATCTATGTATATACCTGCCCAATGTAATGAATAAGCTACAAACGTACCGCACCACGCATACGGCTTAGAGTTTCTATGGTAAGCATGACTTCTCTCGTAGTACCAATCATTGTATTTAACTCGATTAGATCCACTTGGATATTCGTATTCGCCTATCTGCGTATGTAAGAACTCAATTAAATTCTTCCTTTTAAGTTCCTCAATCTTCATCGTTTAAGCCCTACGTGTTTATCCTTTACAAATAGTAATCCAGTTCCTATACCTGCAATAATAGCCACCTCTGACGCTGCTACATCCGCTTTAAACACCCAAGTTAATACTGCTATAAGTATTATTATTAATCCTATTATAGTGGTAATTAAGCCACTCTTAAAAAGCCTATCAATCATACTCTGTCTTTTAAGATTTCAATGTTAGTATTCAGCTTACTCATTGCTTCTGTGTTCTTTTCTACTACATGGCTAAACTTCTCAACATGACGGTTATTATCTTGCCGCCACTTATCTCTTTCCTCGTTGTGCATCTTCGTTAACTTGAATAAGTAAATTAAAACCACTACAAGAATTGCGCCTACTGCGCCTAACTCTATTAATGTTTGTACTGCTGCGTCCATTTGTTTGCTATGTCTTTCATTTTATACGTAATGATTTCTTACCAATATATAGTCTTGTGAATTTGTTTTTGTTTGCGCTCCGAATATACCGTTGTTAGTTGCCCTATATGCTGCTGTTGTAGTGGCTGCATAAGTTGTGCTTGTCCATAATGTAGACGCAGAACAGAGGAACGGTGTGTAATTAAAAGCAAATGTAAAAGCCTTATTATCTACACTTGTCAGCTCTTGGTCTGATGGTATTCTCCAATCATTATAACCTCCTTGTAAGCTTGCTGCTGCCGCATCAATGGCTTGATTCCATGTTCCTGACGCATGAACTGTGTACCACATAAGCCCCGTTAAATGGTCTATCTTTAACCCGCTACCGTAAACTTGTAAGCCATTCTCATCTGTAAACCTATTCTTGTTGCCGTAAGCGTTATTATTAAGTAAAGTGATAAAAGGCGTTGCATCTGCGTTATCTAATTGAGCGTATGACTCTGGATATGCTGGCGGCGTATAATCATAAGTTCCGTTTGATAAGTGCCAACCATCATCACCCGTTCTATATGAAACGGTTTGCCCATCATTTGAAGGTCTTTTGTATGCTATTCCGCTAGGTGATGGACAAGGCGTGGCGACTACATTCGTAACGGCTGGAACCTGTGTAGTTGTGCCATCTGAATCTGTGAAATCAATGTCAGGCAGTACTAATGTTCCCTCTGCTTTTACAGTTGATGTATAACTTTGGTCGCTGTTTTCAATATCAGCATCGGCAATTCTCCAGTATTGACCTTGTTTAGACCCTACCTGTGTTGCTCCACTTGACTGTCTTACTTGTATATTTTCATTTCCACCGCTTAAAACAGTTGTCATTGCTACTGAATTAAGCTGTATATTTCCATCGGGGGCTGTTATGTCTTCGGACGCTTGCGCTAATATGCTTGTGGTTGATAACGTGCCGCCGTTAGTGTCTTTTAAAACAGCCGTTGAATTAATTATGGTTTGGCTGTCGGGTGCTGTTACTGTATAAAGTAGATTATTGTCTGTGTCGTAGATTTCAACATCCCCACCGCCCGTACATAACCACGTTGTTAAGTCTGTTTGCTGTTGTGCTGTTACAGCGTTCTGAACTCTTGAAGTAGTAAAGTCATAAGATGGTAATACACAATCGTAGTAATCTGCGCCCAAACTATTGATAGTATCAGTACACGTAGGAGAACCACCACAGTTAGTATTAGATGTTATAGGTACTATACATCTACTAAAGTTAAACCCTTGTTTGATTTGTATATTAGCTACTACTCCGCTTATCCTGTCTGCGTAATCTTCGCTTAAAAAACCATAGTTAACTGTTTGGCTAGGTTGGAAAAAAGCGTCTGAACCCTCATTGATAAACTCAAAGCGTTCCATTACAGTTATGAAGTCAGTAGCTATCTGCATACAGTCGCTCTTTACTTCTTGCTCGTTACCTCTATCCTTATCTACTAAGTCTGTAATTATTAACTCAAAATTGTAGTACAAACTTCCACCCGTAGACGTTGCCCCTAATTGATTTAAAAACACTCTAGGATATAACAACCTATCTAAACTATCTTTCTCAAAAGCCTGTGATACATTACCACTATCAAAAGACTTAACTTGATAGTGTTGGTCAGCTATTGCCTGTATTCTGCTTACTATCTGATTTAGACTTACCATACTTCTCTTTGTAGTACTTATCTACTTTCTCTTTAATCTCTTTTTTACCTATGTACTTTTTGCTCATCCTAAATAGATACCGTTTACATGATGCGTTTTATCTGGGTGAATATCTCCATCATCATCATTCTCTGTATACTCTGGAAAGTCATCACACTTTTGACTTAGATAATAGTTTAATCTATACTCCCATGCTGTTGCCTTTGCTTCGTACTTATCGCTTAGTCTTTGTATCTCTTGTAAACTTACTGTCTGGCCTCCTTCATTGCCCTGTTTGATAACACCGTTGTTACGCATTTTAAGCGTTATAAAGTCTGCTACATCAATCATTACCCTAAACAGTAATACATTCACTACATAACTATTTAAAAGCGTCTTATACGGCTCTGGAATAGGTGTGCTAGAACTAACATACGCATCTACGTCGCTTATCAGTTTATTGTATAAATCAGTTCCCAAAATTGGAACTATGTATAACTCTTGTGCATCCCTTATCAAAGGTCTAATAATAGACTCATCTACATTACCATCTAAGGCTGTGCGTTCCTTTACAAAATTCTCTGATATTAAATAAGTAAATGCCATGTCTTATTGTTTCTCTATTAGTTCTTGCCTCCAGACGTGTCTGCAACTTGGTGATATTACACCGTCTCTATTCCAGAAGCCACCACGTCTTAACCATACGTTATGCCCTACTATTGCGCTCATTTGGTCTATATCTTCTTTTGAATATACCCTACCTAAAGATATTAAGCGTCTGCAAAAATCTCTACTTCCTGGTATAATATCTCCACCACTTGCACTTGCCCTCTTTACATATCTATAAACTATTTCAAAGTCTACTGTCGCTGCTTGCTTTTCACCCTCTTCTGTTAATTCTCTAGATGGTTCTTCTGTGTCGCTTGGTATTTCATCAGGTATATCTATCTCCTTTACGTCTATTAATCCCTCGTTTGCTAGTCTATTTAAGCTTTCTGCTACTGTTTTTAAGTCCGTATTTAAAGCCTCTGCTATACTATCTGCTGTAATTGTAGGATTGTTCTTTAAAACGCCTAATACTTGCTTATCAAAATCAGTAACCTCAAAGTTCATTCTAAATGACTCTTCATCTATGTTAACTTCATCACCACTAAACTCTAACTCTTTTGAGTATTTACACTTAATCCCTTTAGCAGGTCTACCCATTTTCTCTAGTAAACTAAATAGTAGTTCTTCTTCCTTGTCATCTTTAGACATTTGGGTAACCGTTTGTGTTACGGTTTCACTTTTAACCTCAAGTCCTGCCTTTTCTGCTAGTTGACTTAAATAATCAGAACCTAGTGCTGTTGCAATTTGAATAACAGCCGTTTCACTAAATTGCTCTGTAATCGGATCAACTCTATCTAAGTAAACCGCATCTGTATTATATAGGTCTGATATAACACCGTTTAAGATTCTTTGACGTGAAGAAACGTAAGTACTTTGGAATACTTCCATCTTCTCTACTATCTCCGTTCTATTCCCGAATGGTTGGTCTGTCTCAACTCCAAAAAGATTTGGCGATACCACACGATGACCTGTAAATATCATGTTTCTAGTCTGGTCTAGAAGTTGCATGAACTGTTTATCAAAGTTGTTAGGCATTAAAGATTCTACCCTTGTCTCACCTTCTCCCTCTTGTTGCCATTGCAATATAACTCCACCGCCTTGTTTAGCGTCTGTACCTTGAAACTTCTTAGCAAAGTCTTTCTCTATTTTTTTAGCTGTTGCGTCACCTGGATATTGACCGCTAAAGATAATCATATTGCCAGCTTGAAATCCGTTGTGCAAGTTGTTTAAGTGGTAGTCTGCAATTCTATAATCTATCTCAATATAAGGAACTGCACCCACGTACTCTGGTAATGTGTAGTGTTCTTTACCTGCTCTGTGCTGAACATGATAGTATAATTGACTACCTTTTTTAGTTTCAGGATTATACTTAGCGAATGTTTTAAACCCTGCTTCTATATCCTTGTCTGTGCCTTTGTAGTGCTTTGTCCAGTCAGGTGAATAAGCAAACTCCTCACCGTCTTTAGATACTCTAATCTTACTAGCATCTACATGGTATAAATCAAACTTGCCGTTAGGCTTCCATATAACCTCTAACGCTATGATATTAAATAACTCAAAGTCTAACGCTGCTTTCAACATGATACTTTCTAAGCCCTCATCTGGATTAGCCTTTTTTATCATGCCTTGTATTTCGGCTACGGCTTGGACATTCTTTACTTTAGCGTCATCTACTCTTAGCCCCTCTCCTGCGATATAATGAACCTTACCAGTAATTATACTGTTGTGAGTAGCTGAACGGTCATATAGCTCAATTAAACGCTGCGGATACATATTGTCATGTCCAAACTGAACCCAGTCGCTGTTCTTTAATTCCTTGAAATCTGGAATATCACAAGCTTTTAGCTGTATGAATATCGGCTTATTTTGATTTTCTTCACTCATTATTCAGGTGTATATTGAATATCTATATTATTCTCTAAGGCTGTATAATCTACATCACTTGATGCAGTTGGATCTACAACTAAAACTCTACCAGTTTCTACTATTTCATCTGCAAGGCTTGGGTCTGTGTTAACTGCACTTGTTTGTGCATATATGATATATGTCCATTGTCCCGCATCGTTTAACTCTACATCTGTACCCTCGACTATTGTAAAAAGATTGTATCTACTAGTAGCGCATGAGGTGTCAGTAGATAAGAAGTTCTTAACTAGATTAGTCTGCACGTTCTTAAAAGAGAACAAGTAATAAGGGTTACTTATTGTTGTCTTCTCCGTTAGTGTCAACGCTACCTTGTTGCTCTGTGTCTGGTAAATTAGTATCACTCTTTTTTTTACGTCTTTTTGTTTTAGGGAATGTCATTTTTTTAGGCTCTGACTTAAATATATGGTCTAAGCCATACGCTCGATAAGCTGCGTACATTTCGGGCTTATCTTCTATCGTAACAGTCTGTGTAATTCCCTTTTTACGAATAGTAATAGTCGCCCCTATCCACTTTTTATCTATCATATTAATAAATATAAATACTTGTTTTTGTAACATATTGAACATAAAAAAAGGGGCTATTAAGCCCCCTTTAAACTAACTAAAAGATATATTATAGAAGTCCGCTAATAATAGTACTGTCTACTTGTGGGGCTGGTAGTTTCTCTTTACCTCCCATCTCAATAGTAAACCCGTTCATGTCTTCTACCATTATTCCAGACTGATATGCAGTAGTACCTGTCATTTGAAGTCCACCGTCTGCACCTAGCATATAGTACTCGCCAGCAAAGTTTTGAACTATTGCAATACCTGTTAATTTCGCTAGTGCTAAAACCTCTGCTATCTCAGTAGTAGTTCGCTTATGCATCTTTAATCTTAACAACTGCTCAAAAGCGATAGTACGGTTCTCAGTAGACCCTACGAAAGTCTCACCCCAGTCACTATCTTGATGCTGTACTTCGTACTGCTTGAATACAACCGAACTAGCTAAGGTAATAGACGTTACTAATCCAGCAGCATTTTTAGCATATGCAGAAACATCGTCAAACTCTACCAAGTAAACAGTCTTTACACCACCGCTAGATTTATTACAATCTATACTATATCCGTTTAAGGTTACACAACTCATATTAATTATTTTAAATAAGCAGAGGGAACTAACCCCCTGCTATTACTTTTTATCTTACTGTGCGTAGTATACTACGTGCTCTGGGAACGCAAATTGAACACCTATCTTAAACTCAATTTTAAGCTTATGGATGTCGTCATCCTCAGAGAACCATAGTTTAAATGATTCTTCCTCGTTCTCTAAATCTTGACCTACGTACATATTCTCTCTGTAAGAGATAACGATTCTGTTCTGACCGTTCAAACCGTTTACAACTACGATAGGAATGTTAGTGTAAAGAATCATACCGTCAATACCATCTTTAGGCTCTACCCATCTGTTGTTAAGGTCGAATACTTCTTTTTGGTATTGGTCAAACCAATCTCTACCCATGAAACATACTAAATCGTTTCTCTCTCTGATTGCTACTGGTACGTCTTTAGCTAATTGATAAAGTACAGTAATCTCGTTACCTGTAAATGCAGTACCACTAGATGAACGTACAGTAGTAGATGTGTCGTCAATCAACTTGTTAAACCCATCACATAAAGCTAAGTTACCTAACCCTGTGCTAGTATTTCCTTGCCAGATTAGCTTCTCAACCTCAAAGGCCATGTTAGCCATTAAGTCGTCTAGGAAAATCTGTGGTAAGTCTGTTTCATCATATGTAGAACCAGGAGTCAATAACTTCTGAGTGAATTTAGCCTCCAAAGACTTCATACAGTAGTTCTTGTTTACTTTGATTTTACATACTGAGATAGTACGTTGTGTGATAGTATCATCACCTGCTGCGTTAAAACCACAAGATCCGCCCGCTTGGAAAGTAACTGTGCTGTCTACTAAGTTAATAGTCTCTGCTGATTTGATACCAGTTTGGATAGTAACATACTCCATTGTTCTCGCACCTGCTACCGCCTTTGCGATTAATTCCGCTGGCTCTTCTGTATAGTTGCCTAAAGCGGAAACGTCAAAATTAAAATCTAACTTTTTCATTATTTTTTGTATTTTCTAAATGCTGCTTTGATTCCGTTCAAAGTGGCAACTTTGCCTACGCTAGTTTTTGGTGCTTGTGTTGGTTTGTCTGCGCTAAAATCCATAAGCACCTCGATAGCTTCTAGCACGTTGTTATTAAATTCTTTGTTTTCGTTTTTGTAAGCATTGAACTCAGATGCTAACTTTTCGTTTGCTTCTGTTAATTCTTTAATCTTACTTTCGTACTCTTCCTTTGCTTCTGCAAATTTGCGCTCTACTTCTGTGCGCTCTATTACAGTTTTAGGAGATGGTACTGCTGCTGGTGTTGGCGTTTCAGTCTCCATAACCTCTTCTGTCACTACTTCACCCTCTGGCATGATAACCTCCGTAATTAACCCGCCTACGGTTACGATAACTGTACCGTCTGCTAGTTCGTGACTTGCATCTTCTACGGGTACTATCTCGCCATCTGCTGCTACTGTTACGGCTGCCCCTACTTCAACTGCTGGCTCTATCATGATAGGTGTACCATCTGAAAGAGTAGCGTCAATGAATTTGCTAGTAGTTTCCTCTGTGGTTGGAGTTTCAACATCAGACATAGCAGAATTAAATGCTTCTTTGAACTCTCCACGCTTATCTGCTGGAACGTCTAAAAAGGCTTTCTTTAGTCTCTCTTTAAAACTCATATTATTAATAAAATTGATTTACTAATAAATATAAGTTTGTTATGTTGTAACAATTTTGTATATTTGAAGTGTTAAGGGAAGTGACAAAACCTTTAATGATGCATTACGGACGGGGATGGCGAAGTATAGTAACCTACCCCGTTTTTTTTTTATGCCTTAAACTCTGACTTAATGATACTTTTAATTTCCTTTAGTATCTTATCTTCTTTAGTCTCTTCTACTAAGACTTGGTCGAATAAGCCCTCTACACTGAATCCTTTTAACTCACCTGTCTTAACGTATTCATTCCAAAGTCTATCGTTGTCTATTTTCATTACACCATACCATGTACCCTCTGGGTTGTCAAATCCTTTAGGGTCCGTTATACCCATCTGTGAATCTGTTATAAAATCACTCACTAAGTAAACGTCTGACATCTTCATCTCAGGATCGTGCATTAAGTTCACGTTCCTTTCAAAGCCCGACCTATGATACTTATAGTTGATTTGTCTAATAGTGTCTTTAGAGAAATATACGTAGAAGTCACCACGCTCCTCTGAGTATCTGTATATCTTTAAGTCTGGAATCATTAAAGCCCCCATAACTAATCTGCGGTCTTTATCCGCTGTCTTGAATACCATCTTAGGTTTATCTTCATTGAACGCCATAAAGTTTTTCATAATTGCAGGTGTGTCAACTAATGCTATGTAATCTACACCACTTTCGTCATGGTCGTTAATTACTATCTCATATACTTCTACTTTTTCCATATTTATAAATATAATATTCTGTTATTGTAACTACTCTACTACTGTTGCTTGTGACTGTATTTGGCTAATGCTGTTTTGGGTACTTGTTATATCGCTTTCTACTACTACCACTTTATTAACCTCTCTGTCTGGTTGTCCGTTGCCTATTAGTGTACTACCATTCTGTACTGCGTTAATTGGTACTCCTGCACCTGCTACACCTCCACCAGCAGACGATGATAAGTTAGATACGTTAGGGCTTGGCCTTTTTAATAGTGCTGCTGCTTGTGCCATGTTTGCTAGTATAGTCGCTATACCGCTTGCAAACTGCGCTGCACCTGCACCACCTACTGTAACAGCGTTCAATGGATTTGAATTTGAAGCCGCTACTAATGCACTAATTGCTTTTGCTGTGTCTATTGCTATCTGTGCTAATGCAAATGCTTTCTGTATCTTTTCAGCTTTTTGACTATCCCTTATTGCTATTTTAGTTAAACTAGCTAAACCTGCTACTGTGCTTTCTGCTACACTTAGCTTAGCATCTCTAGTGTCTTTCTCTAACTGTATCTCTTTTAACTTCTGATCTGTGTTTGCTGCCTCCTCTTCATCTCTGTACTTTTTGTTTATTGCTGCTAGTTCTTCTTTCTGAGCTTTCTCAAGTTCCGCAGTATCTAACCCGTATTGTTTAGCAATTTCTATTAACCTAAAATACTTATCTTGTACCTGTGTTATTTCCCTTTCTTCATTACTAAGACTTTTTTGATACCTCTCTTCATCTAGTTGTTCTAGTTCATTCTCAAATGCTTGCTGTTGCTCTAGTTCTCTTTGCTTTCTTTCTTTTTCTCTTGCTAGTCTATCTTTTTCCTTTTGCTTTTCTTTCGCTTCTTTTTCCTTTTTATCTTCTTCGGCTTTTTTGTCTGCAGCTTCTTTTGCTTTCCTTGC
>Ga0272443_10002048_pt1 | contig 26965 bp, 20 predicted proteins | sample SSMAcet12_FD_193581 | JGI IMG/M metagenome (GOLD analysis project Ga0272443, IMG submission 193581) | Marine sediment archaeal communities from Little Sippewissett salt marsh, Falmouth, MA, United States - SSM-Acet-12 | ecosystem: Environmental > Aquatic > Marine > Wetlands > Sediment ... | reverse complement strand
GATCTGGGCTTTTATGTCGTGGCGGACGGCATGGGAGGGCACGCGGCAGGTGAGGTGGCCAGCCGCATCGTGATCGAAACGATGAGGGACTTCCTGCGCCGGTTTGCCGCAAACCCCTCCGGCGCAGAGCAGCTTCCAGTCGCCGATGCACACCTGTCCAAGGCGTCCAATCTCCTGCTCAACGCGGTGCATCTGGCCAACCAGGCCGTCCACCACCAAGCGCAAAAAAAAATCTCCTACCAGGGGATGGGCTCCACGGTGTCTGCGGTCCTGCTATCCGAAGACCGGCTGACCGCCGTCAACGTAGGAGACAGTCCGATCTATCTCGTTCGCGGCGATGGCATCGAAGAGGTCTCCACCCCCCATACGATGGTGGCCGAATACAGGCAGATGGCTCCGGAAGCGGCGAAAAGCGTCGGGGGGCATCTGCGGCACGTGCTGACCCGGGCGATGGGCCTCAAGGACAGGATCGAACCGGCCGTCAGGGAAATTCGGCTGTCCGGCGACGAGATGGTGATTATTTGCTCCGACGGTTTGAGCGACAAAGCCACACCGGAAGAAATCCTGGCGGTGGCGGCCCAGCAGCGCCCCGAGCGAGCCGTAAACAGCCTGGTGGCGATGGCTAACGACCGGGGCGGTGACGACAATATCACCGTAATCGTCGCTCGAATTGGTGCCCTGAATCCGGGAAGATCCGCCGGTGCTCCACCGGGGGAGACATCGGCCGAAAACCTTCAGGGCGGGCGGAGCATCGCCGTGGATTACGATACGGAAACAGCCTCCCATCAAACTTATGTTTCCGCGATTCGAGAAGAGGGGGTCTTTTTGCAAACCAAAGACGCCGTCGCCGTAGGCGAGGATATCTGGCTCACGTTCACCCGCCCCACAGACGGGAATTCGATTATGGTCGACGGGCGGGTGGCCAGCCGAAGTCCCAGCGGAATCGAGGTTCGATTCAAAAACCTGAGCTCCGACCAGCGTCGATGGATCGCTTCCCTCTCCGAAGACGACATCTAATGGACTCGACGTTCCGGATTCATGAGGCCGCGAAATGAATCATTGGAGACAAAAACCGAAAGTTGAGATAAGGAGGTTCCGTTCTTGAGGGCACCTGATCTTCCCCCCATCGATTCCAGAGTTCGAGCCGCCATTTACCGTGAAGTGGAAACCGAACCGTTCGCCCGCAGCATGGGCATGGAGCTGGTCGAGCTGGACGCCGGCTACTCCGCCGTGGAAATGATCTTCGACCCCGAGGCCATGGGCAACCTTTATGATCGGGCCCATGGAGGCGCCCTGTTTGCGCTCATTGACGAAGCGTTTGAAACCGCGGGTCAGAGTATGGGCGAAATCGAGGTGGCCCTGAACGTCAGTGTCACCTACGTGTCCAGCCCGCCGGCCGGAGCCAGGCTTCGGGCAGAGGCGCGGATCAAAAGCCGGACGAAAAAAACCGCCGGCTACGACATCAACGTCTTCGCGCCTGGCGATGCGTTGATCGCCACCTGTCACGCCCTGGGGTATCGCACCGGAAAGCCGCTTCCGTTTCTTCGATGAAGCGCCCGTGATCAAAGGACCGGCCGTCATTTGCCGGCGGAACGGCCGAAGAAAAAAATAGCCGGTATCGGCCAGCGCAGGTTTCAGCCGAGCAACCCATTCGGCATCACTCAGCCCAGTCAAAAGGAGGAACTAGTGTCAGAAATTCGACAACTGACAGAATTTGCGATTGAAACGGTTCGCCAGGCCGGCACCCGCGCCCTTGATTTTTACGGAAAGGGAAAACGCCAACTCAAATTCGACATGAGCCTGGTCACCGAGACGGAGCTCCACCTGGCCCAAATTTTCAGGGAACAGCTCAAGAAGCAATACCCCGAACACCAGATTTTCCAAAACAACCTGGAAACCACGGGCTACACCCACGACGACAAACGCTACTTGTGGATCTACGATCCCCTCGACGGCGTCGCCAATTTTCAGGCGGGCATTCCGATCTGGGGGATCTCTTTTGCCTTGCTGGAAAACTTCTGGCCCATTTTAGGCATCTTCCACATGCCGGCCACCGGCGATTTCTTCCATGCCTGCGCGGGACAAAAGGCCTACCGCGGCGACATGGAAATCCGGGTTTCAGACCAAGACGCCCTCAACGACGAAAGCCTGTTTTTGACCTTTTCGCGGTTCCACCAGCGGTACCGGACCACCTTTCCCGGCAAAGTCAGAAACCTCGGCTGCACCGGTGCCCACCTGAGCTACGTCGCCATGGGAAGGGCCGAAGCGGCGCTGCTCTCCAACGTGACTTACCAGGATCTTGCCGCAGCCCGGGTGCTGATCGAATCGGCCGGCGGCAAGATCTTCAAGATGGACGGGACCGAATTTTTCCTGAACGAATACCTGGAAGGACAACAGATCGACGAAGATCTCCTGGTGGGGTCTCCGAATGCGATCTCCCAGGTTCGTGAATTTCTCAAAGAGCAGATATAGCCCGGATGTTTCACGCCCCTATTGTTTTCATAGGCAAATGAATCTTCGAAGAAGATTTCATGAAATATTCGCGATAGGCAAGTTACCTGCAGAACAAGACAGGAGACGGTACCGTCCGCCGGGTGCCGGGAGACAGACGATGGCCGAAAAGCTCATCACCATCGAGAATCGCAAAGACCCCTATTGGTATATGTTTCAGCGAATTCTACGGATGGTCCCCGACCGGGATCGCTCCGATCCCAGGCTGCAGCGGCTGCTGGCCTTTCGGCTGCGGCGGGACGGAGAGGCGGCCACCCACGAGTACCTGATCGAGAAGGTGCGCAGCCTGATTCAGTGCCGCTGGCAGGGAAGCATGTACGAATTTATCAAGGACGACCGCGCCGAAATCGAATGCGACCCCCCTCCCGAGCCGCCCCCTCAGCCGCCCGAAGTCGCATGATAAATTGGCTGCGCCAATTTATTGGCGTGCGGCTTTGCCGCCCGGAAATCCCAAGTAAAAACAGATACAGATCGGTCCGCTGAAAAGTCAGAATCGCGCCGGAGCTCAAGGCGCGGGCCGATCCGCCGTCGCCCAAAACACCGGGCTATGGCGAGACAGGCGAAAAAGCCCACTTTTCTCAGCAGTCTTAATATCAAACTATTAGCCGGGGAGATCAGCGTCGATTCGACCGTTCAGCCAGGGCCTATAACGCGGCCTGGGCGCCTGAAGCGGCCCTCAGCCCCCCGGCTAATGGGCTTCGGCCCAGTTTTGTCCTTGAGCCAGGTTCACCTTCAACGGGGCCTTCAGCGCCTGGACCCCTTCCATTTCTTCTTGAACCATTTCCCGCACAGCCTCGAGCTCCCCGGGCGGAACCTCGAAAACGAGTTCGTCGTGGACGGTCAGGAGCATGGCCGCCCGCCTTTTTTCCCGTCGCAGCCGCTCGTCGATCCGGATCATCGACACCTTGAGCAGGTCGGCGGCCGTGCCTTGGATCGGGGTGTTGATGGCCGTGCGTTCGGCAAACTGTCGCTGATTGTGGTTGCTGCTACCGATTTCCGGCAGCAGCCGGATCCGACCCATCAGGGTGCTGGTCCGGCCGGCGCTTCGCGCCTGTTCGACAGTGCGGTCAAGAAACGCGCGAACCCCCGGATACCGAGAAAAGTAATGATCGATGTAGGTTTTGGCCATTTTCTGACTGATGCCGAGCTGCTGGGACAGCCCGAAAGGACTCATTCCGTAAATAATACCGAAGTTGATGGCCTTGGCCTGCCGCCGAAGCTCCGGGGTTACGCGGTCCGGCGCGACGTTGAACACCTCGCTTGCCGTCCGGGTGTGGATGTCTTCTTCTTTGAGAAACGCCTCGATCAGGAGTGGATCTTCGCTCAAATGGGCCAAAATCCGCAGTTCGACCTGGGAGTAGTCGGCCGAAAGAAGCACCCATCCCTCCTCGGGGAGAAACGCCTGCCGGATCTGTCTGCCTTCTTCGGTACGGATGGGAATGTTTTGCAGATTCGGCTCAGAGCTGCTCAGCCGGCCGGTGGCGGTCACCGTCTGGTTGAAGGAGGTGTGAATCCGCCCCGTCTCCGGGTGCACCAGTCCGATCAGCGCGTCGGTGTACGTCGATTTGAGCTTGGCCAGGCTTCTGTGCCTCAGAATCATGGCCGGCAGTTCGTGCTCTTCGGCCAGCGCGGTCAGCACATCGACATCGGTGGAGTAGCCGGTTTTTTTCTTCGTTTTTTTCTGGGTGGGCAGCTGCAATTTTTCAAAGAGCAGCCGGCTCAACTGCTGGGAGGAATTGATGTTGAACGCCTCGCCGGCCAGGGCGTGGATGCTCCCCTCTAAGGCGTCGAGCTGGCGCTCGAACGATTTGGACAAATCCCGCAGCAATCCGGTGTCCACCCGTATTCCCCGCATCTCCATGCGCACGAGCACCGGCACCAAGGGCATTTCCACCTGTTCCATCAATTCGGAAAGACCGATTTCATCGACCCTGCCCCGAAGAACATCGCTGGCCATGAGCGTGATGTCTGCGTCTTCGCAAGCGTAAGGGGAGGCCGTTTCCACCTCGACCTCTGAAAAATCCTTCACCCCCATCCCTTTGCCGGCCACCTCCTGATAGGTCGTGGTCTTGTGCCCGAGAAAATCCATCGCGATCTGATCCAGGTTGTGAGCCCGCTTGGTGGGGTTGATCAGGTAGGATGCCACCATGGTGTCGAAAATTTCCCCGCACAGGGAGATGCCGTGGCGGGCCAGAACGATCCAGTCATACTTGATGTTCTGGCCCACCTTCGGAATCGAGGGGTCCTCGACAAGAGGCCGGAGCCGATCCAGGATCAGCTTCCGTGGAAGCTGGTCCGGGACGCCGATATAGCGATGACCGCAGGGAATGTAAACGGCCTCGTGGGGTCGAACGGAAAAAGACAGCCCCACCAGCTCGGCCCTCATGGGGTTTTCGGAGGTGGTTTCCGTATCCAGGGCAAACCGGCCAGCATCGGCCAACCTTTGCACAAGATCGGAAAGGGCTTTTTCATCGAGAATGGTCCGGTACGCCTTTTCCGCATGGGTCTCCTGTACCTGGTATTCCTGCTGAAGCTGTCGGAACTCCAGTTCTGAAAACAGGTCGAACAGCGCGGTCAGGTCGGGCTCCGGCACCCGGAAGGCGTCCGGCGCCAGCACCGCCGGTGCGTCCCGATGAATGGAGACCAGGTCGCGGCTCATAAACGCCTGCTCCCTGGCCGCGGCCAGCTTTTCCCGCTGCTTTTCGGACTTGAGCCGGTCAAGGTGCTGATAAAGCGATTCCATGCTCCCGAATTCACCGATTAGTTTCACGGCGGTCTTCATCCCCACACCGGGCACGCCCGGGATGTTGTCGGCCGTGTCTCCGGCAAGCCCCATAACATCGATCATCTGTTCCGGGGCAAGGCCGTACTCTTTTTGGACCGTCGATCGATCGATGACCTTGTCCTTCATCGGATCCCAGATGGAAATATGCTCGCTGACCAGTTGGATGAAATCCTTGTCCCCGGTGACGATCACCGTGTCATAGCCGGCCGTCTCGGCCTTTTCGGCAAGGGTCCCGATCAGATCGTCAGCCTCGAAGCCCGGCGCTTCCATGACCGCCAGGCGGAACCCGTCCACCACTTTTTTGATGTAAGGAATCTGCACGGCCATGTCTTCGGGCATGGGCGGCCGGTTGGCTTTGTATTCCTCGTACATTTCGTGCCGAAAAGTCGGCCCTTTGGCGTCAAAGAGGATCACGGCGTGTTCGGGCTGCCGGTCGTTCATCAGTTTGATGAGCATCCGGGCAAAGCCGAAAACGGCGTTGGTCGGAAGCCCCCTGGAGTTGGAAAGATTTCGAATGGCGTGATACGCGCGGTGGATGTAAGCCGTACCGTCGATCAGGTACAACGTTTTTTCTTCGCTGTCGGAGGCCCGGGGCTCCTGGCTCATGATCATCGCTCCCCTGCAGTCAATGGCGATTGACAGGACAATAATCCCTGTGTAGGTTCTGCGGCACGGCCGCGGCCGGCAGCCCGGCATGCCGTCGTTGGAGGGCTTCGTACCACGGCGGCAATGAAACGACAAGCGCACCGGGGTTGGATCCGTACAAGGAGGCGTCCATGACGGGGAAAGTGATCACCGAAACCGACGCGATTCGGGAAATTCTGCTCTCCTGCCGCACAGTTGCTGTGGTCGGACTGAGCCCCAAGCCAAACCGGGATTCTCACCGGGTCGGCCGGTATCTTCTAAAAAACGGCTACATCGTGATCCCGGTCCGGCCCGCCCAAAAGGAGATCCTCGGCTGCAAGGCCTACCGGTCCCTGGAGGACATTTCCGGTCCGGTGGATATCGTCAACGTTTTTCGACGTTCCGAGCAGATTTCGGATCTGGTCGAGGCGACGCTTCGACTGGGGCCCCGGGTCTTTTGGATGCAACTGGGCATCGAACACCGGCCTTCGGCCGAGCAACTGACTGCTGCCGGCATCGATGTGGTCATGAACCGCTGCATCAAACAGGACCACGAAGCCATCCTCGGCTTCCGGCTGGGATCGCATTCCCTCGTGTGAAACTCCGTCCAATGCCGGGGTTTTTGTAGGGCGCGCCCTCTGTGGTGTGCCTTTCGGAACGGCATCCGACTTCGTTGCTTCGCAACTACGACGGGACAAGCGGAGGCCGTTCCCTACAGAGGCAGAGGCTTCGGGGGAAGTTTCACGGTTGATCAAACTGGCCGGATGGGAAAAAAATTCGTATCCATCTCCCGCCGGAGAATCTTGAATTTGGAATTTTGAATCCCGGCGGCAGCCGGCGGCGGGGCTCAAATCAAATCGTTGCCGCTATCGGGTTGCCATCGGAGAAATCGCTTTGAAGACACCGTACCGAAGAAAAAGAAGGACAAGAAGAAAGCCGGGAAGCCTTCAGCATTGCCACTGCTGCGGGGGGCAGTTCCCCTTTTGCTGGACCTGCCGCTGCGGTTTTGCCATCTGCCAGGCATGCATGGAGGAAAACTTCTGGGGCATGTCCTGCAACGGGATCATCTGGCAGTGCCCGGACTGCGGGCAGTGGAACGGCCTTGGAAACCAATAGGTTAGGATTCGGCGGCCTTAGGACCGGTATGCTTCCGAATGAACTCGATAAAATACTGCCTGTCTGATTCTGCGATCTCCATGAAACAGATGCCGAGTCCGACGGCTTTGTTCTGGTCGTCGATACCGCATAGATCGGACCAGCTTACATGGCCGGAGACCTCTATGATCCGGTAATCCGGAGGCATGATGGACATCTTCATCACTTCGTCCAGGGGGAGCCCTTCGTCGCAGCAGATCGCGACACCGCCATCGGAAATATTGACGGTCTCTCCATTAATGGACCCGGAGTCGGTTGCCACTAAAACCGGCCAATGTACTTCGATTCTTTCGCTTCTTCTCCGGTCTCCCCGGCCTTCCATCGCGGCAGCACCCCGGTAAAAGCATTTTCACGCATCGCCATACCGAAAAAACGCCGGCTCCAGATGATGTATAGGAATCGAGGGGGGATGTCAAAATAAATTCGCTTCGCGAATTTATAATATTTACAAACGGTTAAAAATGATATGAGACGCTTCTAAGACGAAGCACCGGGGAGGCGACAGCTTGGGGTCGAGAAGAAGCTGCGCGGGAAGGAGGCCTGGTCGGCGCTTAGAAATTGCCGTGTCGGACGATTTCGCCTTCGACCAGGTAGACCACCTCCTCGGCGATGTTGGTGGCGTGATCGGCCAGGCGCTCCAGGTGGCGGGAGACCAGGAGCATATTGATCAGGTAGCCGACCCGGTCCGGGTGTTTCTGGATCTCGGCCTTGATCCGGTCGTAGGCGTCGTCCTTGAGCCGGTCGACCTCGTCGTCCAGGGTCATCACTTTGAAGGCCAGGTCCAGGTCGAAATTGACCAGGGCGTCGAGGCTTTTCCGGAGCATGTCCTGGGATTTTTCCGCCATGGTCGAATAATCGAAGGCGAATTCGTAAGGGCGCCGGGTGGCCATGAACGCCACCCGCTGGGCGATGTTGACCGCCTGGTCTCCGATCCGCTCCAAATCGTTGTTGATTTTGATCACGGCGATGATAAAGCGCAGGTCGATGGCCACCGGCTGGTGCAGCGCCAGAATCTTGAGGCATTCTTCTTCGATCTCGACTTCCATCTCGTCGACATCGTGGTCCTGGCGGATGATCCGCTCGCAAAGTTCGCTGTCCTTGGATTCTATGGCCTTGGCCGCCAGATGCACCCGTTCTTCCACCAGGGCGCCCAGGGCCAGAATACGCTTTTTGATTTTGTCGAGTTCTTTTTGAAGATGAACCGCCATTGGTTGTTTCCTTTGGTTTTCTTTTGGAATATTTCGCGGAACGCGAAATCCAAATCAAATCGCGTCAGCGAATTGATTATCCGAACCGTCCGGTGATGTAGTCCTCGGTCTGCTTGAGCTTCGGCCGGGTGAACAGGGTGTCCGTGACGCCGATCTCGATCAGCTTTCCGAGATAGAAAAACGCCGTGATGTCCGACACCCGGGCAGCCTGCTGCATGTTGTGGGTGACGATGATGATCGTGTACAATTCTTTGAGCTGGTGAATCAGCTCCTCGATCTTCTGGGTGGCGATCGGATCCAGGGCCGAACACGGCTCGTCCATCAGCAGCACCTCCGGTTCCACGGCCAGGGCCCGAGCGATGCACAGCCGCTGCTGCTGTCCGCCGGAAAGCCCCAGGGCCGTGTCGTCGAGACGATCCTTGACTTCGTCCCAGAGGGCCGCCTGCAGCAGGCTTTGTTCCACCCGCGCTTCGATCTCCGATTTTTTCCGCAGACCGTTGACCTTCATCCCGTAGGCGATGTTCTCGAAAATCGTCTTGGGGAAAGGGTTCGGTTTTTGAAACACCATCCCGATCCGGCTCCGGAGACTGACCACGTCCACATCCGGGGCGTAGATGTCGTCGCCGTCCAGGAGAATCTTTCCCTCGACCCGGCTGATGGGAATCAGGTCGTTCATCCGGTTCAGGCACCGCAGGTAGGTGCTCTTGCCGCAGCCGGAGGGTCCGATCAGGGCGGTCACCTCGTTTTCGTAAAACTCGAGGTTGACGTCGTGGAGGGCCTCAAAATCCCCGTAGAAAAAATTCAGGTGCTCGGAGGCCATCTTGAGGGGCCTTTCGCTGCCCGGATCCGGGATCTTCACTGCTTCGGTTGTCTGGCTCATCCAATTTTTTTCCAGTATGGGTTAGTTTCTCATCTTTTTCCGCAGATGGGAACGGTAGACAATGGCCACCAGGTTCATCCCCAGCACCAGGGCGATGAGCACCAGCGCCGTGCCGTACTGCAGGGGCCGGGTTTTGGCGATCTCGGTGCCAGCCGTGGCCAGGACATAGATGTGATACGGCAGCGCCATGACTTCGTCGAAAATCGAACTGGGCAGCACCGGGGTGAAAAACACTGCCGCGGTGAACATGATCGGGGCCGTTTCGCCGGCCGCCCGGCTGATGCCGAGAATGCCGCCGGTCAGAATGCCGGGCATGGCCGCCGGCAGCACCACCCGGTAGATGGTCTGCCACTTGGTGGCCCCCAGGCCCAGAGATGCCTCCCGGTAGGTGTCGGGCACCGCCCGGAGCGCCTCCTCGGTTGCGCCGATGATCACCGGCAGGGTCATGGCCCCCAGGGTCAGGGCGCCGGCGGCGATGCTCACCCCCATCTTGAAATAGACCACGAACAGGGCCAGCCCGAAGAGGCCAAAGACAATGGACGGCACGCCGGCCAGGTTGTTGATCCCCAGGCGAATCAGCCGCAGCACCTTGCCGGGGCGGGCGTACTCGTTTAAGTAAATGGCCGACGCCACCCCGATGGGCATCGCGATGACGATGGCCCCCAGACTCAGGGCCAGGGTGCCCACGATGCAGGGCAGAATCCCGCCCCGGGTCATCGAATCGATGGGCGGCTGGGTGAGAAAGGTCCAGTTGATCGCCCCGATCCCGTTTTTGACCATGAAGAAAAGAATCACGAACAAGGCGGCGCCATTGATCACCGCGGCCAGCCGAATCAGGAAAAATACCGCCGACTGGAGGGCTTTCCGGCGCCGGAGCCCGGCCCCGGCCATCTTTTTAAAGGGGCTGTCCTTTTCCATGGGTCTCTTCCTGCGGTCGGTCTGGAACAGATCCGTTTCCGATGCCGTCCGTTCCATGTCCATGTCAGGCCCTTTCATCGACCGGTCTAGAGGCTGGCCTCGCCGACCTGGCGATACTTGTTGGAGACATAGTCTGCGATCAGGTTGAACAAAAATGTAAACAGAAACAGGACCACGCCGGTGGCAAACAGGGCGTAGTAGTGGTCGCTGCGAAACGGGGCCTCGGCCATTTCCGCGGCGATGCTCGCTGGCATCGGCCGCACCGGATCGAAGATCGATTCAGGTATCATGGCGGCGCCGCCGGCGACCATCAGCACGACCATGGTCTCTCCAATGGCCCGGGACATGCCCAGGATGACCGCCGTGGAAATTCCCGAAATCGAGGCCGGAATGATCACCTTGACAATGGTTTCCAGGTGCGTCGCCCCCAAAGCCAGGGAGGCCTCTCTCAGGGCGTTGGGTACGCTGTGAATCGCGTCTTCGGAAATGGAGCAGATGGTCGGAATCGACATGAAGGCCAGCATGAGCGACGCGTTGAACAGGTTCAGCCCGGTGGGGATGTCGAACACGCGCTGTAAAAAGGGAGCGACCAGGACCATTCCGAAAAATCCGATGACCACCGACGGCAGCGCGGCAAGAAGCTCCACCACCGGTTTGACGATTTCAGCCACCTTCGGCCGGGCGATTTCCGCCAGGTATACCGCCGTCATCACCCCAAGGGGAATGGAAATCGCCGCCGAGACGGCCGTCACCAGCACCGAGGCCATGATCAGCGACAGAATCCCGAACTCCGGAGGCTCGAAGGTCGGATACCAGTACTTTCCAAAGACAAAATCGGTCACCGAAACCGTCTCGAAAATCGGAAGCCCTTCGGCAAAGAGAAACACCATGATCGCCGCCAGGATCGCAATCGAGGCGGTGGCGATCACAAAAAAGAAAGACTTCATGGACCGTTCGATGGTGTTTCGCCGCAGCATTCTGCATCCTCCAGGGAAAAAAGACGGAGCGCATGGTTTGGGCTCCTGGCCGCCATGCGCCCCGAAAGGCGTACCTGCTGTTTCAGCCTGAATGTTGGGACAATTGCGATGACGATGGCTTCACCGCCGAGTCGCTGAGGGCGCGGAGGTCTCTATGAGAAGATTTTTTCGTTTTCTCTGCGTCCTTTGCGTCTCCGCGGTGGGTATCAGTATGTTTTGCGCACACGTCACAAAAATGATGCCGTCGCACAATCCATCAGTAAAGCCGGACATACCCGCTTTCGGCCACGTATTTCTGGCCTTTTTGCGGGTTGAGCACAAAGTTCATGAAGTTGAGCACCTCACCCGTGGGCCATCCGTTGGTGAACATGAACAGGGCCCGGCTGATGGGGAAGACCCCGCTCAAGGTGGTCTCCTCGGTCCCCTCGATGCCGTTGACGGTCAGCGGCTTGATGCTGCTATCAAGATAGCCGATGCCGATGTAGCCGATGGCGTACTTGTTCTTGGAGACCGCCTGGACCACGGCGCCGTTGGAGGCGAGAAGCTGGGCCCGGGGGGTGACTTTCTCCTTGTTCATGACCTTCCCTTCCCAGGTTTCAAAGGTGCCCGAGGAGGTGTCCCGGGAGACGACCACGATCTCGAGATCCGGCCCGCCGACGTCCTTGAAGTTCCGAATCTCCCCTTTGTAAATGGCCTTTAGCTGGTCCAGGGACAGGTTGTCGATGTTGTTGCTCGGGTGGACGACCGGAATGATGCTGTCGTAGGCAACGGCAAAGGGGACCGGGTACACGCCGCGGTCGACGGCCATTTTGACTTCCTTGTCCTTGATGAACCGGGAGGCATTGGCAACATCGGTGCTCGAATCGATCAGGGCCTTGATCCCGTTGCTGGAGCCGCCGCCGGAAAGGGAGATCTTGGTTTCCGGGTGGGCCGCCATATACGCTTCCACGACCTTCTGGGCAATGGGGAGCACCGTGGTCGACCCCTTGATCACGATGGATCCGGCCAGGGCCGGGGAGCAGATCAGCACAAGCGAAGCAACTACGGCGGTTAGTACGACAATTGACTTTTTCACGGTAACCTCCTTACATCAGATGGATTGAAGAATTGGTTGTTTTTGTTAGCGTTCTGTTAGCATTCAGTTAAATCTGTATTAAATTTCCATTCCCCCTTTCCTCCCGACCTTGGATGAACCGGCGCGGTTCGTCTGGGCCTCGACCGATTCGATGGCCGACAGTAGGGTCGAACTGTTAGGATTCGGTTAAAAACAAAAGAGAAATCGGTTAACCCGGATATTTCCTAAAATATTCGGTGCAAGCTTTATCCGGCCCGGGAAACGGCAGGCAATGCCGTCTCTGGCGGTCTTTGATACATTTCCCACGTTTGGATAAACGCCGCTTCGAAGCTCCGGTCCTCCATGTAGCGGCGCGCAGCAGCGCCCATCTTCCGCCGAAGACCGTCGTCGGCAGCGAGACGATCCATGGCAGTTTCAAGCGATCGTGCATCGTTTGCCGGAACCACGAGGCCGGTCCGTTCCGGAACCATGTTCTCCACCGGCCCGCCTTCGTCGGTGACAATCACTGCCAGGCCCGATGCCTGGGCCTCCAGCACCACGTTGCCGAAAGTATCCGTGGCACTGGGAAAGACAAAGATATCGCTGGAGGCGTAGGCAGCGCAGAGGGCTTCTCCTTTCAGGGTTCCGGTGAAGGTGCAGGGGAGCCTGGCCATGGCCCTTTTCATCTCCGGCAGGTAGGGACCGTCTCCGACCACGATCAGATGAAGGCCCGAGACCCGATCCGACAGGTTTTTGAACGCCGCCTGGAGCACGTGCAGGTTCTTTTCTTTCGACACCCGCCCCACGTACAGCAGCTTGGTCCCCCCTTCGATGCCGTACCGAGTTTGAAAAAAACCGTTTCGTTTGTCCGGTCGAAACCGCTGGATGTCGATTCCCCGTGGATACACGCGGATCTTTTGCACCGAGAGACCCCTGTCGACCAGTTCCTCTTTGGTGCTTCGTGACGGGGCGTAGATGGTGTCCATTTGGTCGTAGTACCAGAGGGTGTATTTCCAGGCGAGCTCTTCCACCGCGGGATCTCCGGTCAAAAATTCGGCGTACTGAGGAATCTGGGTGTGGTAGGTCCCGCTGATGGGAAGCTTCAAGATCCGGGCGATCGCCAGGGCGGCCAGGCCGATGGGACCCGGGGTGGCCGTGTGAATGTGGTTGAACCCCTTTTCGTAGCAGAAATCGAGCATTTCCAGCAGCGGCGGATAGAAGATTTTCTGCTCCGGGTATTCGGGAAGGCTGTATACGCCGACCGGCCGGAAGTTTTCCACCCCCGGCCGCCGGTCGTGGCGCTCGGCCCCGCAGGTGATCAGGGTGAACTGCTTTTCCTTTTTCAGCGCCAGCCGCACTTGCTGCTGGAGGGTCAGGGCCACGCCGTTGACTTCATAAAACGTATCGGTGAAATGGGCGATGTTCACCGGGGTTTTTGCCGTCATTTCCCGCCTGACGTATTTTTCCGTCAGTGCCCGGCTCGTTTCCCGATCCTGGCAGTACAGCGAATAGGCGATGAAATACGGCCCCATCAGGGTGTAAAGACCGCCGGCCGAACCCATGGTCTGGAACAGGTCAAATACATTGGCCCCGGACAGATGGTCCATGAGGTGGTCTGCAAAATGAAGCAGGGCGCCGTTGGCCGTCCGGTTGACGAATTCGAACCAAGTCTGCTCCGGATGAGGAAAAGATTCGCCGCCCTTTTCCGCGACTGCGGAAAACTCGGGCGTGTCCTGGATCAGCCGCCGGGTCTTCTGGCCGAGCAGATGGGTCAGGTTCTCCGGTACCGGCGGCTTCCGGTTTCCCCGCCGGCGGTGGTTCCAGAAAAAGTAGAGGCGGGTCATCAGCCGGGAGTCCCCGTCTCCGGCACACCGCAGCGACCGGTCCAAAAATTTCATGAGCAGGTCCTTGTTGACGTAGCGGTCCAGGCCGAGCTTGTTCTTGTAATATTGGTAGGCGATCCCGTAGAGGTTGTGGGCCAGCGTCTTGGGCGTGCAGGGCGTTCTTTTCACGACGCCCCGGCCGGATAGAACGCCGGATAAAAAGGGCTCGATGCGGTCTTCTCCCGAAAGTTCGGTGTAGGTCCGGGCGATGGTCAGGGAACTGTGGTCGTCTGAGCCGCCCACCAGGGCCTTCTCCCAGGGTTCTTCCATCTTCGGTGCGAACCCGTATTGGTTCGAGAGCCGGTCGATGTCCTCGGGGGTCAGCGCCGAAGTCACCGCCTCCAGGCACCGGTTTTCCCGGTCGTTTCTCGCACCGTTGAGTTCAAAGGTGTTGAACAGCAGCAGGCACTGTTCGAAATTCGCCGCGGTCATTTTGCCGTTGATGGAATACAAGGGATGGGCCAGGGCACAGGCGATCTTTTCCCGGTTCAGGTGCTCGACCAGTTCGAAAATATTCTTGCGCACTTTCTGAAGGTCCCGGTGCTGGGCTTCGGTGATATGCCATACCAGCACGTGCAGCTTGCACCCGTCTTCGGGAAAGTAGGAGGTCAGCTCTTCGCTGATAAAGGTATTGTTCAGGTGCGCAATCTCGAGCGCCCCCTCGATAGTGTTGTGGTCGGAGATGGTCACATGGGTCATTCCCCGGCTCAGGGCGATTCGATAGAGCTGGAGCGGCTCGGTAAAGCTTTCCGGGCAGCCGATCTTCTTTAAAAACCACTGGGTCGGACGTTTCGAGTGCTTCGAGTGAACATGCAGGTCCACACGCATTTTCGCTCTCCTGGGCTTGGGTGATGGCGTCGGCCCCTGGCTGGTTCAATGGAACCGGCCCCGACCGTCGTCTTTGGCCGCGGGTAAAACAAGCCCGTGTTGGCTATCCATTAAATTCGTGCGAATTTTCCATGAGCCCCGCCGCTGGCACGGCGTTCAGGGTTCAGGGTTCAGGGTTTGCCGGAAGGAATTCTATCGGAATTTTTTGGCCCGAGCCGACCAGTTTGATCAAGGATGAAACTATTTTCATATAACATTTTGATATTTTGATATTTTTCTTGTTACTTTTCTTTGCTCGCCCAAAGAAAAGTAACCAAAAGAAAAGGCGCCCTGCGCCCCGCTTCTTCCTGCGCGTCGCAGAAACGTGCGGGCCCTTCAAGAACTCGGCCCCCAAAGAGCGGGGGCCTCAGACAGCTTGAAGGGCTGATCCGCTCGTTTCTGCGATGCTCGGCGCGGGACGATGGGCTTGCCCGAGGGTGTTCAACAGCCGATTTTTGGGGAAGTTTCATACGAGCGGGGCCTCTGGCCGGCCTCGCCAACCAGTCTGATCAAGAATGAAACTATGCCATTTTGGCCTAGTTTCACATAAGCGGTTTCTGTTTGTCAGGGGGATCGCAGGCATAGGGGGATACGTTGTGGGAGGGCCCGCCGAAACGCTTGGTGTTCAAAATCGAAAGGAATGGTTCACGGGCGGGAAAATCTTCGCAGCCGGCCGAAATCCGGCGGCTTTCTGCCGTCGAAAAAATCGCAGGCCCGGTAATAAAGAAGATCCTTCGCCCACAGCTTGTAGTGGACCGGGTCTTTTAAAACTTTGGAAACCAGTCTTGCCGGCGAAGACGCCGCATCGAGCAACGGACTGAAAAGTTCGGAAGGATCACGAAAGCATTCCCAGTCGCACAACCGGCAGTCAAATGTTGCCGATGCGCCAGGCATCGGGCTCCGATACAGGCCGAAGCCTTCTTTTCCCCGGTAGCCGCAGGGATAGGCCCAGCCGTCCTTGGCGTCGATGAAGAAAAAGTCGATGCCGCCCCGGCACGGCGCACTCTTTTCCGGCGCTCCGGCGTACTGATGTTCCAGCGCATAGAGGTTGGTCATCGGCGAAAAAATGCGCAATCTTGACCGAAATTCTGCGATCACCTCCCGCAAGGCCCGAAACAGCAGGACCTTCTCCGCGGAGGTAAAGCGGACGATATCGCCGACGGCCGTGGCCGCATACACGGCATCCAGCCCCCCCTCGGTCTCCGGGTCTCCCACGCTCATCGGATAGCAGGTGTTGACCATGGTAAACCCCAGATCGATCACGAAGCGATAAAACCGCCGGAACGCCTCCCGGTACCTTCGGTAAAACGCCTCAAGATACGCGGCCGAAGATGAAAATTGAGCGGGGCTCAGATTACGGGTCATGGCGCCGCCGACGTTGCGGTTGATCCCGAGGTTCGCAGATGGATAGAGGCCGTGGGCATGGAAGACGGGCAAGGCCCGCCGGATTCCCGAAACCAGGCCGGAAAAACCGCGCATCTGCTCGTGGACTTCTGGATCACAGGAGTCGAGGCTGATCCAGAAGTTTCGCAGCGGCGTGCCCGCCAGCCGCCGCGCAGCTCGCTCGACCCGCGCATCGAATCCTGAAGAATCCGGATTGCGGAAGAAAAAACCGTTGGTGCCGGTGCGGATATACGCAATGCCGACTTGGCCGGCGTAGTCGATCCAGTCGACCAGCCGGTCGAAGAGGAGCATCGGCTCGCCGCCGGTAAAGGAAGCCGCCCCGGCCCGGTTGGCGGCGGCGGCCGAAAGGATGCGCCGCACCTCTGCGTCCTGCAGGGTAGAGCGGGAAAAGGACTCCTTGGCGCGCATGCCGCACTGGGGACATTGGGCATTGCACCGGTCCGTGACCTGGATCACCACCTGACCCGGCACGCGCTTGCCCCTGGAACTGCGCAACATCCATAACAAGTCGTGCGTCAAGGAGTTCTCCATCCCATCTTTTATCAGCGGCAACCCGCGTAGCCTTGGGATTTTTCGGCAGGGGGGTCTTCCCCGGGTTTCTCCCGGTCCTTCTGCTTTTTTATCAGGAGGCAACCGACGAACATCAACTTCAATCTGCCCTCAGGCGGTTAGGATCTGGTTACTCAATGATGAGTTTTTCACCAAAAGAAGCGGACGGCGGCCAAACCAAAAAAACATGATCTTCCAATACACGGCTAACCGGCAAAAGACAGTGTGCCAAAAATCTGAACCCGGAGGTGTGCGGATGAGGTCTTCACCAGCGCAAATCCCGTCGACCGTCAGTGCCACCATCATCGAAATCAAGGGACGAATCCCCAACGACCTGCGGAGAATCACGCAGGTGCTGGGCGTTCCGCCCGTCTCAGCCGAACGGTTCGCCCTTTGTCTTCCCTTCTCCCTCCATGATGCCACCGCGGGCGTCGAAAACGAACTGCAGGCGGCGGTGGCCGGCACCCCGAAACACGTCGATCTTCCCTGTTTCATCCAGGATTCGAACTACTACAAGAACATCGTCCGGCGGGGAAAAACCGGCGATGCGCCGAAGGCGTCGACCTCCCTGCTCAATGCCTACCTGAAGGAAAACCCGGCCGGGGTATGGGAAAACAGCTGGGTCCGGTTTCCGGTGCGCTGCCTTAGCGCCTATGCCCGATCGGTGTTTTCCCGGGACATCTGCGCCGACAAGAGCTGCTGCGACAGCCCGAAACGAAAAGACGCGTCCCGGTTCTGCCTCCGGGAAAACGGAGAAGAGATCCTGCGCATCCCGGTCAGCTACCTGCTGAAACTGGCCCTGGCCGACGCTGTGGGCCTGCCGGAGACGCCCGAACAGATCCGGCGCAGCGCCGAAGAGATCATGGGCCATTTTCTGAGCGACAACACCTCGCCGGAAACCTTCTCCTTTTATCCTTCGGCATCCGACGACGAGGGCCGCATCGGCCCCCGGACCGCCGCAGAGACCCAAAAGCGGTTTCTCCTGTGCCAACTGCTCGCACAATATGCCAACAGTGCCTTTGAGCTGGCCGAACGGGGACAGCAGGCCATGGTCTATTTTGCGCCTCATCCCCCCATCCGGCAAAAAATGCTCAATGACTTCATCTCCGATGGATTTTACCGGGAACTGTTCATGAGCCCCTGCCTGTCCGGGTGGGATCGGGGAGAAGAAAAGCACCGCTACATGACCCTGTGCCACCAGGTCCTGTCCCGCAGCCAGCTCAACGCCGTTGCCAAACTCAAAGAGGCCGGCATCATCACCCACAACCTGGTGGTGCTGCCGAACATGTCCAACATCAGCCTGGCCAACAACGGCACCCACATCAGCCTGGGCAGCCGTAGGCTCACCGCCCTTCTCCAGGATCCGGGTTCGGGATTCACCCCGGCGGACGAAAAGGCCATCGGCGATCTGGCCGTCAAGATCGTCGAACACTTCCTGCCGCTTTTCGTCGGCACCTACAGCGCCGCCCCGTATCGGCTCGATTTTGCAGACTTCCACCCGGAACGCGCCTTGGGGTTTCTTCCCCATGAACTGGACTTTACCCATCTTCGCATGTTCTGGCGCAGATGGAAGAAAAAGGCGCGGCTCAGCTTCCTGGGCCGGCCCATGACGCCGTTCGGTCCGGAATGGATCGACCGATGGCTGAGCCGGATGCTGGGGCTGCGGGGCGATTTCGTCGCCGATTTCCGTCTCATCGACTATCCTGCCGCACTGATGAGCACCGACGAAAGTCCGGCCCTGGACGGTCGGCTCGGCAACGATGCCCGCCTCAAACAGGATCTCTCCCAGATGGGGGTGTTCGACCCGGCCATGTCCCTGTACCTGCTCTATCGGCAGCGCCTTCACGGCGCCATGGGATTTTCCGGCTTCGAGGGAAGATACTACAGCCAGTTCGCCGACCTGGAGACAGACATGGCCAACGCCGCCGATCTTCAACTGCTGGTCACCGCCCTGGCCTATCGCTACATCCTGTCCGGAGAGATCGTACACGGGTCGATTCCCGACACCCCTCCGGTGGAAAGCGAACGGCGGCAGGCGTTTTTCGGTTCCGCTGTCGGCATCCCCACCTTTTATGTCCGGCGGGATTCGAAAAACGTTTTCCTCCAGAAAATCCTGAAGGAAACGAAAAGCTCCAGGCTGAGCCGCCGCTACCCGGGATATGTCCGGGTGCTGAATCTGGAATTTCGGCGCGCGTTGATCCGTATCCTTAAAACCGATGCCGCAGACCTGATCGAGGTGCTCAACCTGGGCCCGGTTGTCGAAGATCTGGCGCATCGCACCGAAGATCCGCACGCGGGTTCTGCGGCCGGAAGGCTGACCCGGGGGATCCTCGATGCAGCAGGAGCCAATGACCCGATGGCGCTCTCCAGCCGAGAGTTCAACGCCGCGGCCGAATCCTATTACCGCGGTTCCCTTCGCAGGCGGCAGCTTTCCGAGGCCCTGAATCGCCTGGAAAAAGACCTGGCCGAGCTCGATTCCTGGAAGATGTGGAGGGAGGGAACCTACAGCCGGGCAATGCTGAAGATTCTGTCGGGCCGGGACGCCGTCGACTACCTGCAAACGGTCCGGGGCGACATTCTCGACGAACGGGCCCCGGTCGGGGCCCTCCGAAACCTGATTCATCTGATCCTGCTCAGCATCTGTCGGGACCGTCGGATTCAGAAAGCCGGAGACTGTTCATGACCTTTTGCGCAGAACACCAGTACATCGACCGGGAAAGCCGCCGGCCGAAAACCGAGGCTCTTTTTGCGGACCGCTATGTTCACCTGCTGTATGGACCGGCCCGTGAGGCGGCACCGATCCTGTTCAAGGCCGTCACCGCTCCGTTTTTTTCAAAAGTTCTGGCGTACCTCAATTACGACGCACCTGCGGGAAACCCTTCAGGGCGGACAGCCCGAATCGCCGCACGGCTCGGAATAGACATCGAGGAATGCCTCGACAAAAATAGCGCGCTGTCCAGTCCCCGGCAGCTGTTCGAACGGAAAATCCGATACTGGGAGAAGAGACCGATGCCGTCCCATCCAGGCGTGGTAGTGTCGCCGGCCGATGCGCGGGTGTTGGTCGGATCCCTGGCCGCTGACTCTGCATTGTTTCTCAAGGAAAAGTTCTTCACCTTCGAAGAGCTGCTGGGCGTAGGCAAGGCCACCTGGCAGACGATTTTTCGGAGAGGAGATTATGCCGTGTTTCGTCTCACGCCGGAAAAATACCACTACAACCACTGCCCGGTGAGCGGGCGGGTGCTCGATGTCTACACCATCGACGGCGCCTGCCACTCGTGCAATCCCGGCGCCGTGATCGTGGAAGCGTCCCCCTTTTCCAAGAATCGCCGGACCGTTACGATCATCGACACGGATGCGGCCGGCGGCACCGGCGTTGGAAAGGTGGCCATGATCGAGGTGACGGCGCTGATGATCGGCGAGATCGTCCAGTGCTACAGCCCCCGGCGCTATGACGATCCCCAGCCGGTATCGCCGGGTCCTTTTCTCGAGCGGGGCCAGCCCAAGAGCCTTTACCGACCGGGCAGCTCCGTGGATGTGCTGCTGTTCGAACCGGACCGGATCGATTTCAGTCCCGATATTCTGGAAAACCTCCATCGCATCGACGTCTGCTCGCGGTTTGCTGAAAATTTCGGGCGGCCCCTGGTGGAAACGGAAGTCACCGTGAGATCGGAGATCGCAAGAAAGATTCAGGTTTAGCCGCCGCTATGAATAGAAAATACAGCAACGGTATAAGGAGGACCGTATGATCGACGAACTGTTCATCGCCCTGTTCGCCCTGGCGCTGGGTCTGGTCCTTTTCTGGGGGTTTCGGGTTCTTCCCAAGGAAGCCTGGCAGATCATCGGGGCCATTCCCCGGCACAAGGAGGAAAACGGCTCATGGAAAGGATTGAATCTCACCTACTACGGTTTATTCAACGCCAATGCCTACGTGCTGGCCACTGCCGTGTTTCTGCTGCTGATGGCCTCGGTGAGAATCCCTTTTTCCGGCATCCTACTGCTGTCGGCGGCGATCCTCGGCCTGTGCATTCCCGCCTCCCGGATCGTTGCCGGATGGGTGGAAAAGAAGCGCTACACGTTCTCCGTGGCAGGGGCCGCCTTTGTCGGGCTGCTGGTCGCACCGCCGGCGGTGCTTGCCGTCAACGCTCTGTTCGGTGGATGGTTCGGTTTTTCGATTCCAGTGCTTTCGGCAATGGCCGCCCTATCGGCGGCCTATGCCTTCGGTGAAGGGATGGGGCGGCTGGCGTGCATCAGCTTCGGATGCTGCTACGGCAGACCGGTCGCGGAGCTGCCCGAAGGCCTTCGGAGACTCTTTGTCCACCGGGCCTTCGTGTTCACCGGGGCCACGAAGAAAATCAGCTATGCCAGCGGCCTGGAGGGCGAAGCCGTGGTTCCGGTTCAGGCGATCACCGCCGTGCTGTACTGTGGAGCCGGTCTGATCGGCCTGGTTCTCTTTCTTCAGGAGGCCTTTCTTGCCGGGTTTATGACGGTGCTGACCGTCACCCAGCTCTGGCGGTTTGGCTCTGAATTTCTGCGGGCCGACTACCGGGGCGGAGGAAAGATCACCGTCTACCAGGTCATGGGAATCGCCTCCATTCCCTATGCAGTGATGCTCGGGCTGCTGTTTGCGCCTGAGACCGCAGGCACACCCGTTTTGGCCGAAGGCCTCGCCCGGATGTGGAATCCGCTGGTCCTTCTCTTCCTTCAGGGACTTTGGCTTTTTACCTTTGTCTACACTGGTTCGAGCAAAACCACCGGGTCGGTGATGACCTTTCACGTGGTTCGGGACCGAACCTGACACCACAACATATTGTCTTTCCAACCATTGACAAACACAATAAAAAGAGAGTATGACATATCACGATCCGTTGTCTGAAACGCTTCCGGACTTCGGGTATGCATCAGATTGTGTCGCTCTTTCAAATCGATTCAGGCTTTTTTTACCCAGCCCGTGTGCGGAAAGGGGTATGCCTCCATGGCCGTTGAAAAGCATTACGTCATCGACACCAACGTGCTGCTCGATGACCCCGGCGCCCTGTTCAAGCTGAGAAACGGCAACGAAAACCATGTCTACATTCCCTACAATGTCCTGCTGGAGCTTGATAAATTCAAAAAAGACCCGCGCCTTGGCCACATCGTGGCCAAGGTCATCGAGCATCTGACCGACCACCCGGACCAGTTCAAAATTCTCAAGTGCAACGGCGTGGCCGAATCCCTGGCCAAGCTCGTCGACAATTACATCCTGGAAGAAATCGAAAAAAGCGGGATCGAAAACCCGATCCTGGTCACCAACGACAAGATCCTGCAGCTCCAGGCCGGCCTCCAGGGCATCCGCAGCGAACACTACAAGGACTCTGCCCCTTCCAAGGCCGAAGCCGAATTTTACACCGGCTTTATGGCGATCGAGGACGGCCCGATGCCCAATGCCTACACCTGGAACGAAAAGGGAAAACCGCTCTTCTTCGCCCCGGAGGGAGAGAAAATCGTCGACTACCAGAACCGGGTCTGGAACGTGATTCCCCGCAACGTCTACCAGAACCTGGCCCTGGAACTGATGATCCATCCCGAGATCCCTATCGTGTCGGTCCAGAGCGAAGCGGGCTATGGGAAAAGCTTCCTGTCTCTGGCCGCGGCCCTCTACCTGACCCAGCAGCGCAAAAGCCACGACAAGGTCTATGTGGTCAAGCCGATGATTGAAATCGGCCAGAAGCTGGGGTATCTTCCGGGAAAGGTGGAGGAAAAGATGGAGCCTTACACCCGGTATATCTCGGAGCTGGTCCTGAAGCTGCACAAACTTCGAACGGCCAACCGGATTTTCGTCGATGCGGCGGCCTCACCGCCCAAATTCGACACCAAGCGCTTTGAGCTGCTGCCGCTGGCCTACATCCGGGGCATGAACATCGAAAACGCGGTGGTCATCATCGACGAGATGCAGAACATGTCCCGGGCCGAATGCCGGGCGATTCTCTCCCGCATGGGAGAAGGGGTGAAATGCTTCTGTTTGGGCGACATCCGCCAGGTGGACCACCCCTATCTGAACTCGGAAAACAACGGCCTGAACTGGGTGGTCAACAAGTTCAAGGGCAGCCGCATTTACGGGCACATGGTCTTGAAGGGGGATAAATCCCGGGGGCCGATTACCGACCTGGTCATCCGGTCGGGACTGTAAAACAGATGTCGGATGTCGGATGTCGGATGCCGGAAAAGGGCAAAAAATAGGATAGAGGACGGACGACAGAGGACAGACGACGGAGGGCGGAGAACAGACCAGTCGGAATCGTTTTCAGGGGAAGATTTCGTTGGGATTGAGAATTTAGAAATTAGAATTTAGAATTTTTCGGCCACCGGAATCTTTCGTCGCCTGTACCTTTGAACCTTGAACCCTGAACCTTGAATTTTTATTCTCCGCCTCCCTACCTTGGCAACACGATCTCGAAGGTGCTCCCCTTGTCCGGTTCGCTTTGCACCGTCACGGTACCGCCGTGGGCCTGGACGATGTGTTTGACGATGGACAGACCGAGCCCGGTCCCACCCAACTTCCGGCTCCGGGCCTTGTCCACCCGGTAGAAGCGCTCGAACAGCCGGGGCAGGTGTTGCCGGGCAATCCCGATGCCGTTGTCGACCACCCGAAGCCGGATCCGGTCTTTATCGGACCGTGCCTCCACCCGAATCCGCCCGTTTTCCCCCGTGTAGTTAACGGCGTTGTCGAGCAGGTTGACCACGGCTTGTTCCATCAGGGAGGCGTCGATCGGCGCCCGGACCTCGGCGTCGCAGTCCACCTCGATGCGAATTCCCTTTTCCTCGGCCCGGGCCTGACAGAATGCGACGGCATTGCGGATGATCGAATCAATCCGGGTTTCGGCGAGTCGAATCTTGCCCGCCTCGTCGTCCCGTTCGATGCGGGACAGCTTGAGCAGGTCTTCGACGATGGCCGACAGGCGGTCCACGTGGCGGGCGATGATGGCCAGAAAACGGCGGGCCTCTTCGGGCTCTTCGGCGGCGCCGTGCGCCAGGGTCTCCACAAACCCTTTGATGGCGGTCAAGGGCGTCTTGATCTCGTGGGAGACGTTGGCCACAAAATCCCGGCGCAGATTTTCCAGGCGCCGCAGTTCGGTGACGTCGTTCATCACCACCAAAATGCCGATCGGCCGGTTCTCCGAATCCCGCAGGGGGGTGCTGTGGGTCCACAGGACCCGCTCTTTTTCGTGATACAAAAGGATGTCGCCTTCGGTCTTCTGCTCGCCGACAAGGGCCTGCTTGACAAAGCGCTGCAGATCCGAGTTTCGAACAGCCTCCTGGATGGGCCGGTCCTGGCTTTCCATGACCTTTACGCCGAACATAGCCGCCGCCGCCGGATTCATGCTGATGATATGCTCGTCCATATCCACGGCGATCACCCCTTCGGCCATGCTCGACAGCACGGTCTCCAGTTCATTTCGTTGTCTGACGATGGTCTGGATTCGCCGATCGAGCTGTTCGGCCATCCGGTTGAGGGTGTCGGCCAGCGCGGCCAGCTCTTCGGTATCGGGCAGCAGGAGCCGATGCACCAGCGTACCTTCGGCGAACCGCTCTGCTCCCTGGCGCATTTCTTCTACAGGTCGGGTGATCCGCCGGGAGATCAGCAGGCTGATGACGCCCGCCAGGACCGCCGCAAACAGACCGACCAGCAGTACCCGAACCTGGATCGCACGGATTTCGGCGTCGATGTCGGTCAGCGGCAGCGATGCGCGGACAAAGGCCGTGATCAACGCTTCCTGCCGGATCGGAACGGCGACATACATCATCTGCCGACCGAGGGTGGCGCTTTTCCGGATGGATTTGCCAAGGCCGGATTCTGCGGCGGTGAGAATCTCGGGCCGGGTGCCGTGGTTGTCCATCTGGAGCGGGTTTTCTTCAGAATCTCCGACGACCCGGCCTGAGCGCAGGACCAGGGTGATCCGGGTGCCGGAGGCCTTTCCGGCTTCCGTGCAGACCCGGTTGACCCGAGCCTGATCCAGGGGCGACAGGTACGGGGCCACATGGCCTTCAACCAGGCGCGCCCGGGCTCGCAGATCTTCCGCTGTCCGTTCCAGGAAGAACTTTCGGACGGTATTCGAGGCGAACCCGCTCACCGCAGCAAGGGCGATTACCGTGATCAGCAGGTAAGAGGGAAAAAGCTGCCAGAGAAGTCGTCTTTTCTTCATTCCGATCCGCTCATCATAACCGCCGGTAATGCTGCAGGCAGGACAATCATATTTTGTCCTAATTTGAGCGATTATTTCTTCGGATCTCTTTCCGGTCGGGCATAAAGCCCGCCCCTACGAGGCCATCGCCATCCCGCAGGTAGGGGCGGGGTTCATCCCCGCCCGCATTCCTGGTGGGTTTTTTCCGAAGACAATCGCAAAATGGCTCAGATCAAGTTTGTATTGTTTCGCGGAACGCGAAACCTGATAAAATCGCGCCAGCGATTTTATTCTTTGAACCGGTAGCCCACCCCGCGCACGGTTTCGATGTAATCGCCGCAGTCCCCGAGCTTCTTTCGCAGACCCACGATCTGAACGTCCACGCTTCGATCCGTGACCGGATAGTCGTCGCCACGGACCGCATCCACGATCTGGGTCCGGGTAAAGACCCAGCCCGGTCTCCGCGCCAAAAAATACAGGACCTGAAATTCCGTAAATGTCAGCTGGACCGGCTCACCTTTGACCGTCACGCTGCGCCGTCCCGGGTGGATCACCAGGTCGTGAATTTCCAGAACCGGAGAATTCTCGACGAATTCGACCGCACGCCGGCGCAGGACGGCCCGGACCCGGGCGGTCAGCACCCGGGGGCTGAACGGCTTGGTCACGTAGTCGTCGGCGCCGATTTCCAGTCCGGCCACCACGTCCGCCTCCTCCCCCTTGGCCGTGAGCATGACGATCGGAATCTGCTGGGTTCGAGCGGTTTTCTTCAGGTGCCGCGCCACCTCCAGGCCGTCGATCCGCGGAAGCATCAGGTCGAGCACGATCAAATCGAAGCTGTCGATACCGACCTGTTTTAAGGCGTCTTCACCGGTTGCCGCACAAACCACCTGAAACCCTTCCCGGGCGAGGTTGTACCGGACCAGCTCCAGGATGTCTTCTTCGTCGTCCACCACGAGGATACGTTCTTTCGGCATGGTCGTTCGCCTTTCGGCCGCTGTAGAATCCGATTCCTCCGCCGGCGCCCGTGTCTTGCACTGCGACCACCCGGGTGCCAGCCGATCCTTTCCATGATTTCGATGCCGTGTGTCTCTTTTGTTAGGATCGGGTTAGATTTTTGTTTGCACCGATGGGGCGGAAAACTCCTTGCACAGGGGGATCGGCCGGTGAAGCTCCCTGCAGCAATCCGCTGATGCATCAACGCCGTTATGGAGGCGGTTCGCTGCAGGATGTTCAGACAAAGACAAATAAAGCCGCGGCAGGGGGTATCGTCGTTTGCCGCCGGGGGGCGGGGGAGAATTTTCGGGAGCCGCCGTTATGGACTGCCGCCGCCAACAGCGTACAGCCTCATGAAATGCTTCAGTTGATCCTTTTGCGCCTTGCTCAAATCCAAAAATTTCACCCCTCTTTTCCGCAGCCTCGTTTGCCCCAGATCGATTTCGACATTCACCTTGAAGTCCGACACCACTTCGATGGAAACATCTTTGAGCACGAACCGATTATCCGACGTGAAAATGTCCACAACGGGCTCTTCATCTAAATCCCGGCTCGATTTGAAATATAAAATGGAGGCGCCGAAGATGGAGATGTCGTTGATCTGGCCGATGATCGGCTCCCGGAAGTGCAGTAATGCGAAACAGACGGTTCTGGCCCTCAGCCGCCCGGTCTTGCGCCGCTCATTGAAGTCCGGCTCCCGGTCGAACAGCATCCTGATCATCCTTTTCGGGGGTTCTGGCTGCCAGAAAATCGTTTCAATTACAATCAAAGCGCAGATGGGCAATTTTTAGGGCCGGACAGTACCACAGTTGGTCCGACGCGGCAAGCTTACTCGGGCCGCTGTCGGTCCGGCGCGTAACCGAGCAAAAACTGCAGAAAGGCAGCCGCATCCCTGGCCACGAAGGATACCCCGGCCCGGTCGGCCAGTTCGGGATCGAGCCGGAAGGCCGGCCCCCCGGCAATCAGCGTGATTTCGTGCGGCAGACCACGGCCGATTT
>Ga0272443_10002047_pt1 | contig 26990 bp, 54 predicted proteins | sample SSMAcet12_FD_193581 | JGI IMG/M metagenome (GOLD analysis project Ga0272443, IMG submission 193581) | Marine sediment archaeal communities from Little Sippewissett salt marsh, Falmouth, MA, United States - SSM-Acet-12 | ecosystem: Environmental > Aquatic > Marine > Wetlands > Sediment ... | reverse complement strand
TTAAAAGGATATTTGAAGATGAAGGTTATAAATTTTCTTCTTCTCATAACAGTATCGCATTAAATAAGAATGACTTAACTTTTGGAATCCACGACTATCAGGAAGACAAACATGTTATAAAAAATGTAACATCCACTCTTTACACTGATAGGTTTTTTGCTAAAAAGTTTTTTTATCTAATAAGAAAAACAAAACGAAGGTATAGTGTCTTCTACCCTTTTTTTAGACTGTTAGGTGGTTTTGGTGTTGTTTATTTAATACCAAAGAAATATGTTTTACCATTGAAAGAATTGAATTATAAAGGATGTAAGTTCAATGTACCTAAAAATACGGAAAAGTATCTCGAATATTTTTATGGAACGACATGGATTTTAACGTTAACAGAAGAGGATTTTCCTAAGTTTGTAGAAAGAAATAATTTTGAGAAATTTAAAGGACGTTGGAACAGTTCTGTTGTTGTTTGTCCAAAATGTAAGAAAATGCGTATCATACGATTACCACATAAATTGAGCGGTAATGAAAATAAAATTTTTATTAAAACTAAGACAAAATGCTCTTGTGGAAATGTATTCAAAGATAACATATTCATAAAGGGCACAGTCCAGAGGAGGTTGTTTAGTAGTGTTTAAAGTTCTTTTGATTCAAGCAAATTCACCGATGGATACTATGATACCTCCAAATTTGTCAGTTATGTCAGCATATTTAAAACAACATGGTATTGATGTTAAACTATTTGATACAACTTTTTATAAGTGGAGAAATCTGACTGGCGACGATATGAGAGAAACGACTTTACAGGTTAGAAAAAAGAAAGTAACTTTTAAAGATTTAGGTATTGATTTTAAAAAAACAGATATGACTGATGATTATTTAAAGATGGTTGAAGAATATAAACCTAATTTAATAGGCTTATCTGCAGTTTCTTTAACATATAAAATGGGTTTAAGTCTTATTAGTGCATCTTTTGATTTTCATATACCAACTATTATTGGCGGTGTTCATGCTACAGTTTGTCCTGATGAGGTTGTAAAAGAAAAATGTGTTGATATTGTTTGTATTGGAGAAGGAGAACAGGCATTACTTGAACTTTGTCAGAGAATGGATAAGGAAGATGATTATTCAGATATTAGAAATTTATGGGTTAAAAAAGATGGTAAGATAATCAAGAATCCTCCTAGACCACCAATTGACATTAACATACTTCCATTTCAAGATTGGGAATTATTTGATAAAAAGAGAAAATGGAAGCCGATGGGAAATGAAATAAACATAACAGCATGTGTTGAGTTAAATAGAGGGTGTCCTTTTTCTTGTACGTATTGCACAAATGAGTTTTTTCATAAGCTCTATAAAAGAACGAATTATAGAGAAAGAAAAATTGAAAAATTTATTGAAGAAGTAAAATATCTTAAAAATAAGCATAATATTAAATACTTGTATATAGCAGCAGAATCTTTTTTAGTGACAAAAAAGGAAAGGTTTTTAAAATTCATAAGGTTATATGGTAAGATTAAGATTCCTTTTTGGATGGAGACTCGTCCTGAGTCGGTAACTGACGAAAAGATAAAACTTCTTAAAGGTGTTGGTTTAGAATCAATGAATATAGGAATTGAGAGTGGAAATGAAGAGTATAGATATAAGATGTTAAATAGGAAGATGACAAATCAGCAGATAGTGAATGCTGTTCAAATTGTTAAAAAATATGGAGTAAGAATTGGAACAAATAATATCATAGGATTTCCTGATGAAACACGAGAAAATATTTTTGAAACAATACTGTTAAATAGAGAAGCTGACCCGGATAGTATTATGATACATCCTTTCAATCCTTATTTTGGTACAGAATTATATAATTATTGTCTTAAAAAAGGATATATCAAAGAAGGACAACATGGTAAGGACTATAGACAAGATTACATTTTAGAACAACCAAGTATATCACAAAAAGAGTTGTATGGTTTGTATAGAACATTCGCCATGTACACTAAGTTTCCAATTAGTAGGTGGAATGAAGTAAAAAAAGCTGAAACTGATGATGTTGTATTTAAAAAACTAAGCAAAGAATATGAAAAGAGGTACCTACCATGAATTTAAAATTTGGAGTTCCATGTAGTAAAATTAAAGATAAGATAGAGGATGTTGAGATTAATTGCACGTCAGAAGAACAAGCCATGGGAATAGCTGCTGGTTGTATTCTCGCTGGAAAAGAACCAATAGTTTACGGTCAAAATAGTGGTTTGTGTAGAATGATGGATATTATTACAAGTCTTTACAAACCTTATGACATCCCTTTTCCAAAATTAATATTGTCAGTAAGAAATAAACCTTATCATCACAAGTTTATTGGAGAAATCACTGATAAATTGTTAGTAATGTTAGATTATCCTGAAGATAAATTGGAGATTGTTAGACAATGAGAAGAATTGAAGCTATTGTTTACATAATGGATTCGGTTACTGATGAGATTGTCGTTTCAAGTTGCGGAATGATATCACGAGAACTTTTTCATGTTAGAGACAGACCAAGGAATTTTTATGTTCAAGGAAGTATGGGAGCAGCATTGCCAATAGGCATTGGTTTAGCATTGAGTACAGGTAAAAAAGTTATGGTAATTGCTGGTGATGGTGAAATTTTAATGTCATTGAGTACACTTGTTCTTTTGGAAAAATTAAGAAGAGAAAAGAAGTTAAAATTAGACCTCTTTATCTTAGACAATAACAGTTATCAGACAACTGGAGGTCAAAAATCAGTATCAAAATGTGTTGTATTTGGAAATATTACTGACTGTACTGTTGTTCGTTGTTCTGGAGAAGGTAGCAGTGTTCCAAGAATAAATATACCACATTCTGAAATAACAAAAAGATTCATGGAGGCGATTTTTTGAAAAAGAAAATTGTTTATACTGTTATTTGTGCTGATGGTGTTCATGCAGGACATATGAAAGTTTTAGAAGAATCATCAAAATTAGGTAATGTTATAGTTGGCTTGCTTACTGATAAGGCAATATCAGAATACAAAAGAGTTCCAATTTATTCTTACGAACAAAGAAAAGAGGTTGTTGAAAATATCAAAGGTGTTTGGAAAGTTGTTCCGCAGCATACTTTGGATTATACTGATAACTTAAGAAAATACAAACCTGATATTGTTACTAATGGAGAAGATTGGAGAGTTGGTGTTCAAAAAGAAACACGCCAAAAGGTCATTGATGTGCTAAAAGAATGGAATGGTCAATTAGTTGAGATACCCATTTTAATGGGAGCGGGAGGTAAAAAATTATCTTCAACTGATAAAATAAATGCTCTTAAAAAAAGAGGAATTACTCCAGAACAAAGAAGAGCATCACTTAGGAGGTTAATACAAGTCAAACCTCTTGTTAGAATTTTGGAAGCACATAGTGGCCTTTCGGCACTTATTGTTGAAAATACTAAAATAGATAATAAAAAATTTGATGGTATATGGGAATCATCTTTTACTGATAGTTCTTCAAAAGGAAAACCAGATATTGAATTAGTTGATTTTACATCAAGACTTGAAACAATAAATCAAATTTTGGAAGTTACATCAAAACCTATAATTGTTGATTTAGACACTGGTGGACAAACAGAACATTTTTGTTTTATGGTAAAAACTTTAGAAAGACTTGGCGTTTCTGCTGTTGTTATTGAAGATAAGAAGTTTCCGAAAAGGAATTCTTTAATGGAAGGAGCGAAGCATATTCAAGAGTCAAAAAATGTTTTTTCTAACAAAATAAAAACTGGTAAATTTTCTCAAGTTACAGATGATTTTATGATAATAGCAAGAATCGAATCTTTTATTCTTGGAAAAAAATTAGATGACGCAATAGATAGAGCACGGGCATATATCGAAGCGGGCGCAGATGGTATTTTAATACATAGTAAAGAGTCTAGCGGTTGGCAAGTAGTTGAATTTTCAAAAGAATATAGTAAGTTTGAGAAAAAAGTTCCTCTATTTATTGTTCCTACGACATATGATACTTTTAAAGAGAGAGAAATGGTTGCTAATAAAGTTAGTGTTGTAATTTACGCAAATCAACTTCTAAGAGCTTCTTATAGTGCAATGAAAAGTGTTGCTGAAAATTTATTATTTCTTGAATGTAGTAGGATTGGAGATGATTACGCAAAGCCAAAAGAGATATTTAATATCACTAACAAAGGTGTAAAATGGAATTAATAGGAAGTATAAAGGAGGTTAAGAATTAAATGAAAATGTGTCCTGAGTGTATGAATAGAACGTTAGTTACTACAAAGAGAGATGACAAGATTATAACATATTGCGAACACTGTGGTTATAAAAAAATAAAGAATGCTCCTCTTAGAGGCTCTGATAACAATTTCTTCAATGTATTAGTTGATAATAAATTTTTGATAATACTGTTGTTATTTGTTGTTCTTATGATGATAGTTATCTCATCTGTAAACAGCAGAGTTGATGAAACAAATGTAAGACTAAACTATTTAATCAGTGACATGGAGGAAAGTATTTTTGATATTAATAACACAACAAGTACGATGATTAGTGATTTGAATGATGACCTAGAGAGTATTGAAGGAGACATTGGTTCAGCTTTCTCAAAGATATCTGATTTAGAAGAAGATATTTCCAGTTTAAACTCAATTGCTAATTCAGTTATCACTTTGGGTTCAGATTTAGATGATGTAAAAGAAAATGTGAGCCTCCTTTGGGTTGAAATTTTTAGTACTTCTCAGGAAAATATTATAGAATTGTTGGATACTAATTGCACAATGTCATATTTTGTTAATCAATCTAATGCTACAGATGAAAGATATTGTCATTTGAATTTTAGTTTAAGTAGCAGTGAGATAAATGTTCAAGAAATTATATTTTTAACAAGATGTGATAATGTTAGTTTTACATTGATGAACTATACAGGTTATCCTGAATTTTATAACTGGACGAACGATGAATATAATGATAATTACAGACTTCATTGGTTTGGACCAAACTTAGATGTTTTTGTGAGTTATAATATTACTTGGAATATCAGTGATTATAACACAAGTAAACTTAGCTTTTCAAATATTAAAAACGTTTTAGAAGTTAATAATGTTTTTGTTGATACGTTCGAAGTTTGGGAGGTCAGTTATGATTAGAATAAAAGAAAGTACAAAAAATCATCAAGACCAACTTTGGAGATGGTTTAATTATGAAGATGCAAAAGGAAGAAAAGGAATTGATGAGGTTGGTGAAGACATCACATTTGTCCGTGGAACAGAAGAAGCAGATATTGGAGTATCTTGGCATGGAGCACCCGTACAATCCGTAAGTATTCCAAAATGTATATTGATGAAAAACGAACCACCTATTTATAATGTTTTCTTCGGAAGAAATTTATCAGATGAAAGATTTACAAAAGTATATGCTTCTGTGATGGCTAGTCACAAGTTAAATAATGGTGATGCTTACTATAATATTCCAAGATACGAATTTCCACTTATAAAAAAGTATTTTGAAAAGCCAAAAACTGAGTTGTTATGTATGATGTTGAGAAATAAACCTTGGTCTTATAGAGTTAATAGTCTTGATTATAAGAACAGGAACTATAATAGAAATAGTTTATTAAAATATAGAAAGAATATGGACAGAGCATTATGTAGAATTCTTGGAAAGAATAAATATCACTCTTATGGGGGTCCATGGTGTAAAGAATGTTTTCATGGGGAAATTGATAACAAATGGGAAGTTCTTTCTAAATATAAGTTTATTTTTTGTCCCGAAAATTCAAGATTCGATGGTTATGTAACTGAAAAACCAATCCAACCAATGTGTATGGGTAGTATTCCTATATATTTTGGAGCTCCAGATATTTATGAATATTTGCCTAAAGGAACTTTTATTGATGCTGATAAATTCAATGTCAAAGAGTTGGCTGAGTATATAAAATATATGCCGCACAGTGAATATATTGGTTATTTAAAAAGAATAAGGAAGTTTATTACAACAGATGAATCAAAAAGGTTTACCTCTGTTGAGTTTACGAATAAATTTATGAAAGTATTGGAGAAGATAGAATGATAACAGCACTATTAACTGGAGTGACAGGACAGGATGGAAGTTATTTGTCTGAGTTGCTTTTAAGAAAAGGATACGATGTTCACGGTATTGTAAGAAGAGGTTCGACTATTAATACAAAAAGAATTGACCATTTAGTTGTTCCTACAGAAAAATTGCGGTTGCATTATGGCGACCTTGGAGACACAAACTCAATTTATAAGTTACTGATGGAAATAAAACCAGACGAAATCTATAATATTGGAAGCATGAGTCATGTACGGGTTTCTTTTGATATCCCAGAATACACAGGTGATATTACAGGTTTAGGAGTTTGCAGACTTCTTGAAGCAATAAAAAATCTTAGAAAAAAAGGTATTTTATCAAAAGATGTTAAATATTATCAGGCTTCATCTTCTGAGATGTATGGTTTAAGCCCAGCACCTCAAAGTGAGAGTACTCCATTTTTGCCTGTTTCTCCTTATGGCTGTGCCAAATTATATGGATATCACATGACACGAGCATATAGATTTGGTTATGGAATGTTTGCTTGCAATGGGATTTTATTCAACCACGAATCCGAAAGACGTGGAGAAACATTTGTTACTAAGAAAATTGTGCGTGCTGCTTGTAGAATAAAACTTGGCAAACAAGATAAACTTATTCTAGGTAATCTGGATGCAAGACGTGATTGGGGGCATTCTAAAGATTATATGGAAGCAATTTATAAGATAATGCATCACTCAGAACCTGATGATTTTGTTGTTGCTACAAATGAATTTTATTCTGTCCAAGATTTTCTTGTTAGAGTTTTTGATTATTTAGATTTAGATATCAACGAACATGTAGAGACATCAGAACGTTATACGCGTCCTAACGAAGTCCCAGAACTTCGTGGTGACGCTACAAAAGCAAGAGATGTTTTGGGTTGGAAACCAAAAATAAATTTTGATAAACTTGTTGATATGATGATTGAATCAGCAATGGAGGAAGAAAAAAATGACAAAATTACAACTGCATAAGATACATTCAGATAAAAGAGGAGATATTTATAATATCAGCGAAGATTTAAAAGAATTTGAAGAAGTTGTAATATTCACATGTAAAAAAGGTTTTGCACGAGGAGGTTGTATCCATAACAAGAATGATGAGTATTGTGTTGTTATTGAAGGTTGTATAAGATATTATATTGGAAATAAACCTTATCCAACTGTTTTGGGCTCTGGTGATAGAGTCAGGATTCCAAAAAGAACATCACATTATTTTATTGCTTTAAAAGATTCTATTGTAATGGAATGGGGTGCTACAAAAGAAGAGAAATTGGAGAAGCATCCTGGAACAAGAAAAATAGTGGAGGAAATAAATGAAAAAAATTAAATTGCATTTAGGCTGTGGTGACGTTTACATACCAGGATTTATTCATATAGATTCTGCATTCTACCCGCATTTAGATTATCAACACGACATAACAGATTTATTAATGTTCAAAGACAACAGTGTTGATTTAATTTATTGCTGTCATGCATTCGAATATCTTGATAGAAAAAGTGGTAGAGAAGCTCTTTTTGAATGGTTCAGAGTTCTTAATGACGGCGGCATACTAAGATTAGCAGTTCCAGACTTTCAATCAATTGTTCTAGTATATGAAAAGTATAAGGATATCGACCATAGAGGTATCCTTGGGCCATTGTTTGGAAAAATAGAAACATTGTTAAATGGTAAAATGATGTACCATAAGACGGCATATGATTATAAATCATTGAAAAAGATGTTAGAAAGCGCTGGATTTAGGAGTATAAGAAGGTGGGACTGGCGAAAAACAGAACATAGTCAATATGATGATTATTCTCAAGCTTACATACCGCACATGGATAAAGAAAAGGGGTTGTTAATGTCACTTAATTTGGAAGCTGAGAAGATTAACATAGTTTAGGAATAAAGAAATGAAGGAAGTAGAATGTAAGTGTGGAGATTGCAGGACTGAGTTCACAATTAAATTTAGAAAAACAGAACCACCATGGCATTTGAAATGTCCGGTATGTGGTGGAAAAATATTGAGAGTGATAGAAATTGAGAGGTAATATATCATTACTAAAAAGGCTCCATAGGAGCAGGAGGTGAAAAGAAAAAATGAAAAGAACAAAAACTATAATAGCAGTAGGTCTATTGGTTTGTCTAATTAGTACAGCTTTTGCAGGGTTTACAGGAACAATCAAATTTACAGGAAGTGTTAGCACAGCAGATGTAGGTTTTGAAATCGTCGAGTACAGTGGAACTTGGGTTTACAAAAATTTAGAGACTGGAGATAAGATTCTAAGCAGAACTCCTTTACAAGGAGACGAATATCTTGAGGTATCCGAATGCTGGGCAGAAGAAGGTGAGGGGCAATGGGATGTTAAGATGACTTATAATAACTTATATCCATGTAACTATATGATTTGCGACTTTATAGCTCATTACATTGGCTCCATACCAGTTCATATAACAGGTATGTCATTTGAAAGTAGTCTTTGGTTAGAAGATTATATTTCATACAACTTCTACTCATGCACTAAGGAAGGAGATGAGTTTATAATTGGACCGCAGGTAGATGAAGGCTACCAGTTACATTATTGTATGTATCTCTATGTCGAAGTCATTGTTAAACTACCGCAAGACGACAATCTACAAGGAAAGACAGCATGGTTCCACGGACAATTAGACGTAATACAATGGGACGAATTCTGTATGAAAGTACTATCATTGCCAGCAGGAAAAGTCACTATGCAAGCAGCATATCCAGGAGTTCAAGGAGGAAGTTACTTTGACATAACTCTAAGTGATGTGCCAGCAGGATATGACGTAACAGACGGAACATACTTAGGATGGTGTGTTGACCAAAGTACTAACATGCAATATACTCCTGTAAGTGTTGACCTTATCTGTTCATACGACCCAACAATAGATACAGTATACCCAGACCCAGATTGGGATTTGGTAAACTATCTTATCAATCATAAACATCCAGATGCAACAAAAGGAGATATACAAGCAGCAATATGGTATTTCATTGATGGCGGAATTTATCCAACAGACGCAGAAGCAATAGCAATGGTAGAAGACGCATTGAACAACGGAGAAGGTTTCAAACCACAAAGCGGCGAATGGTGCGCAGTATTCGTACTGAACCCATGGCAGAAGATATTCATTGAAGTCGACCCATAGACATAAAAACTTAATAGGGAGATTTATTCTCTCTATTTTTCTTTTATTTAGGAGGAAAGAAAATGGATTTACCACAAATGGAGCCTCTATATGGTGAGGCTGAGAAAAGAGCTGTTTCAGAATATTTGAATTCTGAAGCTTGGCTAATGGAACATAATAAAACTGAAGAATTAGAAAAAATAATGTGTGATATAACGGGAGCAAAATTCTGCTCAATGGTTCCTAACGGAACATTAAGTTTATGTGCAGCACTAAAAGCAATGGGAGTAAAACCTGGAGACAGAGTTGCTGTTCCAGACTATACTATCATAGCAACAGCGACAGCGGCTTCTTTTATTGGAGCTAAACCACTATTTGTTGATATTGAACCAAAAACATTTGCTATTGATTTTAAACATTTAAAACAAAGAATTACAAAATCAACTAAGGCAATAGTTTTAGTAAGTATCAATGGAAGACCACCACGTGATTGGGTTGAAATTTTAGATTTTGCACAGGAGAAGGATATTCCAGTGTTGGAAGATGCAGCACAGACATTAGGTTCTTATTATAATATTGAAGAATCAAAGATTCATCTTGGAAGACTTGGTACAGCTGGAAGTTTTAGTTTTTCAATGTCTAAGATTGTTACAATGGGTGCTGGTGGTGCTGTTATAACAGACGATGAAGATTTATATAATGAAATAGAATTGATGAAAGACTTTGGAAGGATTAAAGGAGGAAGAGACGTAAACATATATCCTGGAATTGATTTGAAATATAATGACCTTCAAGCAGTTATTGGTATAGAAGCTTTAAAAAGAATTGATTGGAGAGTTAATAGAAAAAAAGAAATTTACAAGATGTATAGAGATAGCTTAAAAGATATTGTTAAGTTTGTTGATACAGACTTAAAATATACTGCTCCTTGGATGCATGATATAATTTTAAGAAACGAAAGGGAAAGAGAATATTTATCAAAGTATTTGAATGAGAAGGGAATAGGAACAAGAAATTTTTATCCGGCAATTCACAGTCAAAAACCTTTCTATTGTTCTGATACAAGATTTCATATTTCGAGTGAAATATCAAAAAAAGGTCTTTGGTTACCGTCTTCTTTAAAATTAACAAACGGACAAATAAAATATGTTTGTGAACATGTGAGGAAGGCTTTGGAATGAGATTGTTTATGAAATGCATGGTGAAAATATGATGGAAAGAATAATATCAATAGGAGGGGCTGCTGGTACAGGTAAAACTACAATCGCGCACAAAATTTGCTACATTTATGACATATCACAAAGAATAGGCACTGGTTTTATAAGAGAGGTTGTAAAAGCTGAAACTAATAATCCATATTTGAACTATAATACATATCAACCTGCGTTTTCGAAAACTTCTTATGAAAATCTTGTTTGGCAAACCAACGCTATATCAAGAGCAATAAATTCGTGTATAGATAGAGCAGTAAGAGAAGGTACTTCACTTGTAGTTGAGGGGACACATATGATACCATGGATTTTAAACAACACTAATGTTACACATTCTATGATTTTGTATGTTAGAAATGAAGCGAGACATTTTAAAATGATAAATGGTGGAACGCACACTAAAAGAGAGATATCGAAAGAAGATTTTAAAGAAGTTAGAAAAATACAGGATGAATTGGTATCTAATGCAAAATTTTCTGGTGTTCCACTTATAGAGGTTGGAAGAGATGAAATTAAAGTCATAGAAGACATTCAGGAGGTTATACGCTGAGAAAAGTTGATACTGATAATAACAAAGGTTGGAGAATTGTAAGTATTTTCTGGAGGTATTAATTGTGACGCTTTTTGGTCTTGTAATGGGTGCAGCTTTCATTATATGGACTATTTTTACTGTCATAATATTATCACTTGTTACTGAAGTATTTATTTTTATGCGAAGTTCTCTTTTTGTTGTGATAGTTGTTGTTTATGTATTGATACTTGCAATTTATCCATTAGGAAAAAGAATATTTAGAGAGGAGAGATACTGATGGCAAAGAAAAGAAAACAAAAAGACCAGAAAAAGATTGAGAATGAAGATACTGATGAATCACTTACCTTCAAACATTGGATTGGTAGAGTCATTGTTTCAGCTATAATTTTGTTTGGTATAGCATATCTTGTTGAAAAGTATCTCAGTTATCCTGTTTTAGTTAATGCTATTCTTGCGGTCGCTGTAGTTTTAATGATTGGTTTCTTGCATGAAGCACTTCATTATAGAACGGCAGTGAAACTTGGTTACAAACCAAAATGGTACAGAACAAAGATTAGAATGGGATTTACAATAGAACACCATCAAGCCGGAAAATGGCAAAAGGATAGAAAGAAAATAGCAATTGCACCATATGTTGTTCTAATACCATTATCAATTGGATTACTTGCTTTTGGACTCTATATGGATTATTTATGTATTTGGATTGCTGGACTTGGCAGTTTGATATTACATGGAATGAGTTATCCAACTGAAGGCAAGGAGGAGTAGAATGAGAGTAATATGTGATAATTGCGGAAAAGTTTTTTCTAGGTCAGTTGGTGTTGTTAAAAAATCAAAAAATCACTTTTGTTGCACAGATTGCTACATGTTATTCAGAAAAAAAGAATTCTTAGAAAAAGGTCCAAGAATTTATGGTCCAAAAAATATGTCTGTACAGAATAAATTAAAGATGTATGCAAAAAAATATAAGAAATTAAAAAGGAAGGAATTGACTACATGGGATGGGATTTAAGTCAGTCGGCATTATCTATATATTATAATTGTCCATATGCTTATAAAATACATTACCTTGATAAAGAGGAAGCAGTATTTTGGAACCCTGATGCTTTAGATGTTGGTGGGATTGTCCATGATACAATTGACGATTACTATAAACATTATCATTTGTTAAAAGGTGGTCCTGAAGATGTATTTTCGAGAACTTATGATATATTCAAAAAAAGGTGGGAACCAACATATTCAATAGATGATTATAAGAAAGCATTTACGAGCCTCCAGAATCATTCAGGATGGGAGTCTAAGAACATTTCTATGGGAGTTGGTATGAATCCTATATCTGAGCTTGATGTGCGCTACGGTGGATATCATGGAATCCTCGATTATGTTGACCGAGAGCGCTGTATCGTTGTTGATTGGAAGACTAACAAGTATCCGACAATATCATATTCTTATAGAATGCAAGCTTATGTCTATAAAACATTGTTTGAAGGAAAGTATGGAGAAAAACTGAAACATTTTTATTTCTATTTCCTATATCCTGATAGAATAAAAGAAATATCATATGATGATAGAAAACAAATAGAAGTTGGAAAACAGGTTGAGGAGCTTAAGGAAAAAGTTTTGTCATCATTGAGAAACGAAAACTTTGAAAAGAAACCAAGATTGGACAGTGGATGTAGGAACTGTGGTTATAAACTGTATTGTAAATTTGGAGGTGGTTGAGGTGTTGAGAACAAAAAAATACTATGTAGAAAAAATAGAGAAATTGAAAGAAGAAATTGATAAATTGAGAGATGATAGGATTGAGGCCCTTGCAAATGAAATAAAATCTTTAAAAAAGCAGGCTAATGCTCATGAAAAAATGATTGTATCAAACTACAAGAGTTTGACTGATATAGAAGATATTATGGGTAAAACTGATAATAAACAAGAAAACAAGAAAGTAGAAGAAGAAATTGACAAAGTAGTTTATGGTTAAAAAGTATTAAATTTTTGGAAAGGTTTATAAACTAATTTGGGATTAGGGATTTGATGGTAGAAAATTATTTCAAAGCTGACAATACCGCTGCTCTGGCAAAAAAGAATTTAGAGAACATTCTTTCTAACGGAATTGTTGAAAAGCGTCAAGTCGGTGGTTGGTGCATGAAAAAACCAAAAACAGAAAAAATTAGGGAAACTCATGCTGTCACCTTTGAATTGACTGACCCCAGAAATTGTATATCATCACAACATTGTTTAGGTGCCGAAGTTGAAACAGAGGACTATTTTTTGGGCCTAAATCCCGGATATGTACATTTGTCGCCGTGGTCTTTTTATAAAAGATGGCTTGATAAAAACCAAAAATATCACTACACTTATGGTAAACGCGGCGGCAAGTACCTCTGGGACGTTGTTAAAAAACTAAAGGAGAATCCAACAACCAGACAATGCGTAGTGAACCTCTGGAGAGTGGAAAGAGATTTGAATAAAAGTTTTGTTCCTTGTACAACTCAATGGAATTTCTTTATTTCTGATGGTAAATTGAATATGGTATCAACTATGAGGTCTCAAGATGCTTGTAGAGGTTTCTTTTTAGATACTTTTGCTTATCCAATTATCCAGCAGATTACTGCTAAGAGACTTGGAATACCAATGGGTTCTTACAGACATATAGTTTTGAATTCTCATATTTACGATGATGATGTTGAATTTGCTGAAAACATAATAAATCATTTGAATAAAGAGAAACCTGTTGTAATTGATAATTTAGCAAGTGATTATGAATTAATAATGAATAGAATGTCTAAACTTATATTTATTGAAAAAGATTTGAAAAGAGCTCAAGAAATCTCTGAGAATCTGTCGCCGTTTTGGAAAAAATGGAAAAATAATCAGATAATTTATGTTTATACTAGAGATTTTTCTGAGCAAGATTACACTACAGAGCTTACTGTCGCCGGCTTGATTGTTGGCACAGTGATGCCTTAAAAATATTTAGATGGTGATAGAGAATGCCAAGAATTGAATTTGGAAATAAGAAGGCCGCTGATTCGTGGATAAAGAACCACATAGAAGGAAAAAAATATGAAGCATATTATACTAGAGATAGTGAATTAATACTTGTTCCGACAAAATCAACACAACCAATAGTTTATGGTTATGTAAAGATGGCGTTGGAAGAAGAAGTCAAGGATTTGATGTCAAAAGGAGTAACAGTTTATTGGATTGATAAATTTGAATGGAACTCTGACAGGGGTATGCCAAAAGAATGATGGTCACAGCATTTCTCGTAGCCTTGGTGTTGGGCGGTATTCTGGTTGCTGTGATGGGTTTCTGCTTTATTACCCGATTTAGCCAGAATACCAGAACACCCACCCCTAAGGAGAATTGAATGAAAGAAATATCATTGAAAAAACGACAAGAATGGGACATAATACTATGGTTCTTTATAATGTTGTTTGGAGGATTAAGCGCGTTTGCGTATGTTGCAAAATTTCCAGTTATATTACCAATTGTTGGATTTTTAGTGGTATTTTACTTAATGTATAAAAATAATAAAATTGCTTTAGAAAGAATAAAAGAAGAGAGAGAAAAAAATGTCGATTGAAGTAATAGGAAATCCGAAAAATCCCAAATGTAATAAAACACATTTAGACATTGAAAAAGCAAACGAACGTGGTCTTGCGCACAGAGATTATTTAGCTCACAGTTTGAGGTGGACACATGTTTTGAAGCATGTTAAGAGAGATGACATGAACATTTTAGATGTTGGCTGCGGCAACGCGATGTTAGCGCAAGTTTTGTATGTTAACAAACGTGGAAACTGCGACTACATTGGAGTCGAAATTCGTAAGACAATGCTAGATATTGCTGATAAGAGAAAACTTAAAAAAGAACCAAGACTTATACAAATGGATATCACTAAAGATAAAATGCCAGTTGATGATGGTTGGGCTGATATAGTTACTTGCTTTGAAGTGACAGAACATATACCACCGGAAGATTTGGATTTTATGTTAAAAGATATCAATCGATGTGTTAAGAGTAATGGTGTCGTGCTTCTATCAACCCCAAATTATGATGGTAAGCATCAAGCTGCCAATCATTTAAAAGAATATACTGAAGATGAATTATCAAATCACCTGAGGCAATACTTTAGTATAACAAAGAAGTACGGCACCTTTGCATCTCAAAAAGATATTGAAGGTGTATTATCACAGAGTGAGCGAGAGTTATGGGAAAAACTTAAAGAATATTACGATTCAAATATGTTTTCTGTGCTCTTCGCACCACTCTATCCGTCTCAATCGCGTAATATTTTATGGGTTTTGAAGAAAAAAGTTAATAGAGGTAGTATCGAAGATACTACTCCTATTAAAGACGATGTTTGGGAGATTGAGGTATGAACTGGTCTCAGCTCCACAGAGATATGTTCAAATGTAACGAATGTACTAGACGACCAACTCGTCAAATTGATGCTCCTTTTTTTGGATTAGGCAATCTTAACGCTGATATTATGTTTGTTGGCGAATCACCTGGATATCAAACCCGCCAACTTAATGGAATGGTATTTTGCGGCAATCGTTCAGGTGATTTTTTACTTGAGCATATGGCAAATAATCACTTACATTTTGGAAACTCCTTTTTAACAAATGTTGTCAGGTGTCAAAAAAAGAACAATGAGAAACCCAATGCTTCGGAGATTGAGGCCTGCCATCATTTTCTTGATGATGAGATAAAGATGGTTAGGCCTCTTCTTATTGTTTGTGTTGGTGGTGTTGCGCTAGAATATTTTACAAATACATCAACTGTTACAAAATTCGTTGGTAAATATAAAATGTATGACGGCATCGCGGTAACAGCAATATACCACCCAGCATATATTCTTAGAAAAGGTGGAGAGAAAAAGACATCATTATTATATAAAGAATATGATTCTTCTTTTAAATTTATAATTAAATTATTAGAACATTTGCGTAAAAAAAGAAAAGATAATAAATCAGATATAAGGTATTGGATATGAACGATTATGTAACTACAATAAGAAGGATGGATAATTATCCAGAAAAGAAATGGATAATGTTCATTATTGAATTTGAAGAATTGTTGAATAGATATGATTTAAATGGTTGGATTGAATGTTAACTGAAAATGATGAAGTATTGTTAAGAACAAAGCAGAAAGAACTTGGTTTAACTGATTATCAATGTAATAAAGTTATTGAATATCTTAAAATTGGTTTTCAATTTTCTGATGCTGAAGTAGAATTTGAAGGCTACGTATTGAGTATTTTAGAAAGGGAGATAGATAATCCTGAAGTAGAAGGCAAAAAAGATGATTACTGAAATAGATGCATGGAGGTCAGGTTTTTGCACAAAGTGTAAAAAAGCATTTGAGAAAGGGCAGTATAACCACTTTGTCTACTGTCCGTATTGTGGGACAAAATTGATTTCATACAAGGAGTTAGTTAAATGAAAGGTTTTATAAAAAGATGGATAGAAAGCAGAAATCAATGTTATATATGTGGTTCAAAGGAAGACCTTGTTTATCCAGGAGATAGTTTAAATGTTTATTGTCGCAAACATTTTCAAAAAGCAAAGAAGGAGATTGAAAAATAAATGAAAGACTTTTATTTGAAAATAAAGAAACTAAGAGAAGGCGCAAAGATAGATGCACCAGCAAAACCTGGTGATGTTGGGTTTGACGTTTATGCTGCAACAACAATCAGAATACCACCAGGAGGCAGATTTGCTATGCCTCTCGGAATCGCAATGGAGTTTCCGACAGGTTTTGGCGCTTTTGTCGAGCAGCGTTCTGGATTAGCTAGAGAAAAAGGAATTTTGACAATTGGGAACGTAATTGATGCCGGTTACCGTGGTGAAGTACATGCAATAATTGTAAATACTGGAAAAGAATTTCTTGATGTTATGAAAGGCGACAAGATAGCTCAAATAGTTTTTCATGAATGTCCGACTATAAAAAATATTGAATATGTTGAAGAATTAAGCCAGACTGATAGAGGAGATAAAGGTTTTGGCAGCACTGGAGAGTGATTGAATGAGTTTGAGGAAGAAGAAACAACTAAAAAAGAAAGAAGCTGATGAAGAAGAAATAAGAAAGACTGTTGAAAGATACAAGAAAGAAAAAGCTGAACACCAGCAACAAGAAGAGGAAGAAGAAAAAGTCTTAACTATAACACTGGAGCAACCTCACGGCGAAATTGAACAATTTTATCTTGAAGCACTTTATAATGCACACGCTATAAAGATGAAGAAATCACTTGATTACAATTCTGGCCGTGTTAACAGAACAGACTATTATCTTTATGGAGAGAAATCACTTATTGACGAAATATGGAAAAAGATGTTGCGGCTCATAAGTCTTTATGATGTTAGAGACGAAAGGAATCCAGAAAATGAATCAATTGAAAACAATCTTTTGGACCTTATGAACTATTGCGCAGATTTATATGCTTATAGACGATGGAAAGATATACTAAGTTATGAGGCAATGGAAGATGAGCAACAGTGATGATTCTTTCAGCAAAAGAGTTAAGAGACTTAAGAGTAAACTTAAAGACGTTGACGAAAAAGATAGAAACAGAAAGAAGAAACCTTTTTTAGTTTCTTATAAAACTGAGCCAGGAGAAACTGATTCAAATTGACTTGTAAAAAGTGTAGCTTGACAATTGAATGTGTAGCCAAAGATTCAGAAGGAAATGAATATTGTGCTTTCTGTGGAAGAAAAATTGATACTGATGAAATCAGAGTTGATATTGTAGATATAAACAAGGAAAGAAAAGAAAACAAGAACGGCAAAGAGGAATCATTGTGAAAGCGTATTTAGCAAGCAGCTTTGATTTAGCTTACAGAGTTGAAGAGATATCAAAGTTTCTAAATGAAAATGACATAGATATCACTGTGCGGTGGTGGAACCGCGATTTTAAAGAATTAGATTTACCTTTACAAGTTTGGTATAAGCATAATCTAATTAAAAGAGTAAAGGAAAGAAATTTCAAAGGAATTGATGAATGTGATTTTCTTGTTCTTGTTTGTCCGGAAGATAAACCAAAAAAGTTTAATGGTGGAAATATAGAAGTTGGTTATGCATTTGGAAAAGGAAAACAGGTTTTCAGTATAGGAAAGATAGACAAGAGTGGGATGTACTTTGATGTAATCAGGTGTAAAGATAAAAAAGAGCTTCTTAAAAAAATCTCTAAGTGGAGGAGTGAGAATAAAAGGTAGGAGTATATTCCTTATTCTTGCTATAACTCTCTCTTTTTTAATTATATTAACTAATTGTTGGATTATGATTATTGCTACTTGGTTGTATGTAGTCAAGAAGGATAAACGAGGAGTTAAATAGATGGACCAAGAGAAAGAAAAAGTTGCCATATATATACGAACTAGTAAGGAAGAACAACATCCAGAGAATCAATTACGTTTAATCTTAGAAAGGGTTGAAAGAGAAGGTTGGAAGTATGATGTTTTTGAAGAGAAAGAAACAACAAGGAAAACTAGGCCAATCAAAAACGAACTTTATAATCGTCTTCTTAAAAAGGATTATGATATAGTTATAGTATGGAGAATTGATAGATGGGCCAGAAGTATGAAAGAACTCCTCACTGACATAGAGACCCTTTTTAAAAGAAATGTTAAATTTATTAGTGTAAGAGAAAACATTGATTTGTCAACTCCTGAGGGAAAACTCCAATTTCACATTATTGCTGCATTTGCTGAATTTGAAAGAGCGATTATATCAGCTCGAACAAAAGAGGGGTTAGCTAGGACAGACAAACCAATTGGAAGGCCGAAGGGTTCTAAAGACAAAAATCCAAGAGGCAGGAAGAAAAGTGGTTATTATGAACGTTGGGCTAAAAAAAACAGGTAAAAAAGGGCCCCCTGCAGTTTTTGGGCTTTTTTTACCAAGAGGAAATCGAGCATGAAAAAGCGTTCGTTTGTTTATTGGTGATTTGATGAAAGACGAAACAGGAGAATTTTTATTAATAATATTTTTTGTCATGGGAATTTTAGTCAATGCAACATTGTTTTTAGCGTTTGGTATTGATTTTGACAAACAAGAACAATTTTCGACAGGATACCAGAATATCACTGTAGAAGTTGCAGAGAGCATGATAGAAAGCAATCCTAGTCTTAAAGTAATAGATATTAGGGGCTTAGAAGGATGTGGCTCCTGTCAATTTAATAAGGGACATTTACCACGTGCTGAAAGGGTTACACAACCGTCATTACTTTACAACAGTACTGACGACATTCTTGTTTATAGCAAAGATGGAAACCTTAGTTCCTGGTTTTGTTTGCAACTTAGTGGAAATGTATCGTGCAACATTTACAATCTCAAAGGTGGTTGGGAGGCTTGGTTAAATTGAATGTTCCGCTTTCTGCTAGGTGTTCTATTGTAAAAGGTGTAGAAAAACTAAGAATATGGTATAATGGTAAAGAGAGAATAGTTGATACAAAAATTAGACCATATTTTTATTCTTATAGAGATTTAGATATTGAATGTTTCAAAAAAGAAAAAGTTAAAGCAAAAGCATTATCAGACCACCAAGAAAAAACTTTTTGGAAGTATAGTTTCAATACTAGAGCAGAACTCAGAGCGGTTTCAGGAAAGCCAGAACTCAAAGAAGACATTTTTGAGAATGAATTATCTGAATATGGTGATTCTTTCATCATACGAAACAGACTCGACAGACCTAACGTATTTGAATTATTCCCTCATAAAAATGAATTAATACTTCTTTTTGTTGATATAGAACAAGAAAATGATAAAGGAATAAAGTTTCCTACTGGTAAAAACAATTTATCATCAATTGCATGGTGTACTAATGATAGAGATGTCAAATGTATACTTAAAAAGAAAGAAAGTGAAAGTGATAAGTTGTTATTAGAAAATTTCATTGATGAATATGCTAAAATCAATCCTGATGTAGTTGTTTGTTACAATAAAACGTATGACATACCTATGATAATAAGGAGATGTATTAGAAATAATATTGATACTTCTCCACTTACAAAAAATCAAGAAGGTAGAGCAAATATTGGTAAAAAGGAGATGGCATTTCTTGATGGTATTGTTATTTATGATGTTTATGATTCTGCAAGACAGGACCAAGCTCTTGATGGTAACGTAGAAAATAGAGGATTGAAAGAAGTATCAAATTTCTTTGGTTTTGAAGAAAAAAGAAAACCATTAACATATGAAGAAATATCTGAGAAGATAGGTACAAAAGAGCTTGCAGAATATAATATGGACGATGTTAAGAGATTGTTCTATTTGTTTGATATATATTGGCCAGGAATAGAATATAATGCTAATGATTTAAAGATACCTCTTAGCATTGCTGTTGCAATGAATATCACTAAGCTTGGTATGATTTGTATAGGTGAAGAATATAAGAAACAAAATATCATAGCAGATGGTACAAACGAACAAAGATATGATAAAATATTCAGAAGAAAGAAGAAAGCAGGAGAACCTAATTATCAAGGAGCTTTAGTTGGTATAGATAGAAATGGTTACTTTGAACCTGTTTACAAGGCTGATTATGGTAGTATGTATCCAACAATCATGTCATCTTTTAATTTGTCTCCTGATACTACCAAACTTTTAGAATACGTACCATATGGAAAGTTTAAGATTGAAGAAGAAGAGATGTGGTTTGTTTACCATATACCTGATGACGTTTTGAAAATGAATTTGATAATTCAGGTATCAAAAAGACCAGGTTTTTTTGCTCTTCTTGTAAAGAAATTTCTCTTAGAAAGAATGAGTTTTAAGAATTCATATAAGAAGACTGGTTTAGAAAGGTATAAATCTGCTTCTGACAACAGGAAAGTTAAAGCAAATGGTGGAGTTTATGGTAATCAAGGTGCAGCTCACCATCCTTTTGGTTTTGCTCCCATTGCCATAGCAACGTGTGGTTTTGGAAGAGAAGCTGCTCAAATGCTTATTGATGTTCTTAATGGGTTATATCCTAATTCTGTTATTGAAACTGATACTGACGGTATCTATTTTACTACAAAGAATTTTAACGAAGAGGATGTAATGGATGCGTTTAAAAAGAAACTTAAACAAGTTTTTAAGAAAGATATAAGTTTAGATATAGATATAGATAAGTATGATAGTGGATATTTCTATAAGGCAAAGAACTATGTTTTGAAAAAAGGAGATAAGATAATAAAACATGGTGTTGCAATGAAAGCGCAAAGCAAAAATATCCTTAGTAGGAACCTTATAGAAGAATTAGCAAAAGCAAAGGTTAACAATCAACCTATTACTAAGGTAAGTGATAATTATATGAAATTGGATTTTCCTTTAGAACATTTCGCTATGAACGTTACAATGGGAATGCCTTATGGTAGTTATAAGAATAAAGAAGGTAACTTAGTAACACGTCTTGCTAGAGATGCAGAGAGGATTCAGAGGATTGAACCAGCGGTTGGTAATAGATATTACTATGTTAAAGAGAAACATGACTACGTTTTATTAGAGGAAGCTTCTATTGAAAGATTAGATATCACTTACTACAGAGAACAAGTAAAGAGAATATTGAAGATGTTTGATGTATCACTTATAGCGACAAAGCTTGATGATTGGTTGAAATGAATGAAAACATTTAAAAATACTATATGTATAATGTTATAAGAAATGAAAGCTTACTTTAGTGTCCCAATAGTTTACAAAGAATCTTTAGTTGATGAGAAGTATATTGTTGTTGGGCACTTAATCACTCCCAATATATCATTGGTTAGAGACAGTTTTGTATCAATGGTTAGGGACTTAGTACAAAAATAATGGAGGAAATATAATGAATAAAAATAAGAAATTTAGGCCGGTAGTATATAGACCACAAGTTCAGACGCAAGATGATATACAGAAAGGATTAAGGAGAGCTTTTCAAGGAGCAAGACAATCACAACAAGGCGGTTTTGGTAAGCCTATAAGTATGAAACAAAAACCTATTGCTAGGAAAAGAGAACAACCAGCACAAAAACCGATGTTTCAGCAGCCTAGTTTTAAACCATACCCGCAGAGGGAACAATACCGCCAGCAGGAATTGGAGAGACAACAACCTGAAGAAATGCCGTATTGGTCCGCTGAAGAATGGGAAGAGTGGGCTTACGACCTATATACGAACTATCCAGAAGTAAGAGATATACTTCCAGAATGGTTCATTGAGGCCATGGAAAGCGAAGAACAACAAGATTAGTTCTTCCTTTCTACTTTTATTTTAAGAAGCAGATAGACTTAGTCCTGTTTTTCTTCTACCTTCAGTGGAATTTCTCTCCTTCGGTCTAGGTCCTGTAAATTCTTATAAAAAAGATACTTTTAAATACTGTATCTTCATACAATATAATAAGAAATTAATGGTTGAGATAAAATGAATGCGTCAACTTATGGGAGTCTTGTGATGCTTATGTTTGTTAGAAATATTGACAAGACTTACTGCACCAGTATTCAGCAGGTCGTAAAGCTCACTGATTCGCTTGCTGAGAAGTTTAAGCTAGAACCTGATTTATCGTATATGACTAAATATCTAATAATAAAGAACCTAGTTAACTCTGAACTACTTATAATACAGAAAAAAGGAAAGAACAAAAAAGTAAAACTGCCACAGAAAGTAAAGAATTATGTAGTTGAAAAGATAAGGGAATACGATGCAAGTTAGAAATGATAAAGATAAATATCAATTGTGGATTAAAGAAATTCCTCTTCCTTTGACAAAGATAAAGAAGAGTGGCAACAGCTATGTGATAGTAATACCACGCGATGTCGTTGAACACAACGAACTTTCTGTAGGTACTAAAGTATTTCCTATTTTGCTAAAGCGGGAAAAGAGAGTATTTGCTGAGCTTGAAAAAGGAGAGAAATGGGTAAAGCTTACTAAAGAGGAGCAAATCAAGTTTGAACACTTTTTGGAAGAACAAGCAGAGATTGAAAGGGCTGCAAGGGAAGTTTGAATGTCTTACAATGGTCTGGGGTATAGTATATTTTATAAAAATGGCACTTTTGTAAGACAACTATACCATTAGGATGTAAGACCCCTTATATAATTTATAAGGGAGCAAGCTCCCTATTAATAATATTATAACTCGGCGTGGGCTTTGCCCAACGCCGTTGGAGTGATTACGTGAGTAAGAAACTGAACGAACTCGAGAACAAAATAAACACACGTCTTCTAGAATTTCTTAAGAAGAACAAGAAGCATGTCAGAATGATAACTAAAACTTTCATACTAATGTTAATCACTTCTTTTATAGCAGGGTTCTGTTATGAGCCTAATGACTACTACTTTGCATTAACGTATATAGTAATCATTGCTATATTCTTATACTTTGTACCTTTTGAGGGAATTTTTTTTCCACAAACTCTAGAGAACAAAAAGCCTAAGGGTAAAAAAGTCAATACTAAGAAAGAAATTAACATAGATGCACGGACGCGGGCGTAGGAGCACGCATAGTAATATATAATAATGAGGAGGTTATTATCTTGGATAGTATGAGTACAGCACAACGTAAGATACTGAATCTATTAGTTAAAAAAGATATAAGTATAAAGGAAATATCGGAAATCACCGGCTATAGTACTAGCGGAATTCGTGGACGTATCTCTGAACTAAGAGATATAGGTTACACTATAATAACAGTGGGTTCTTTTCCAAAAAAATATAGGCTTATTTTTAATAAGGATGAACTTGCTAAAAAGATACTAGACCTTGTTGAAAAAAGAAGAATGTATGGAAAAAGACTCGAATACGCTGCAATAGCAAGGGTGCTACGTACCGACCAAAATCAAGTAGAGGCAGCGATGCAAAAAATCCACAAGCACGGAATGCTAATCCAACTTTCGAACGGTTCCGCGATGATAGTGAGAAAAGTTTAAATACACTTTTTTAGATATCCTTTTTTGCTATAAACGGCCTCTTTATTCCTATAGCGGCGGGTCAGTTGTTCAAACCCCTGGCCCGCAATCAATTCAATATTATGACGCCCATAAGACCATTTTAAGAAACGAGTTTTAGAAACTCGACAAAATGAAAAATTTATCTGGCGGGGAAAGTTTTAATATGAATTGACCGGATATAGGCGAGGGATTGGGTGGGAAAAGTATTAAAAAAACGGAAACGTTTATAAACTATTTTGTGATATCAATGTATATGGAAAACGCCGAACATTACATAATTACGGCCCAAAAACAAAAAAAGGGCTCAAAACCAAAGACTTGGAAGGTACTACCAGAGAAACTTGAAACTTTTAAAAAGAAACTTGATGGTATGGGATACATATATGATGTCGCAGAAGTTAAAGGTTCTGACTACAGGAGGTAAAATATAATGAGAAGAAAAGGATTTGGAAGAAAAGATGGAAGCCAGCGTGGATTTAAACACGGTGGTCGCGGAAGAAATAAGACAACAACATGCCGTAATCCATTTATCAAAAAGAACAGAATGAAAAAGTAAATTAGAAAGGCCAGTAAAATGACAATAGAAAGAATATTTGAACTCTTTGGTTTGCTTGGAATTTGTGCTGGAATAGGAATTGTAATAATATGTATAGTGAATTAAAATGCTAATGAAAAATATATTTGAGGAAATAAGATGGTTCGTAAAAGAAGTTTTGCCGTTAGTGATATTTTGTGCTTTGTGTGCTATTGTACTGTTGTTCAGTGTAAGTTGGATATTTAATATGATAAGTTAAAACATCAAAGGAATGAATAAAAATGGATAAAGAAAAGTTACAGTTTTTAATTGAGCATATGGAATTATGTGAACTTCTTGAGTTTAATATTATGCTTAATAAAGAGATATTAAGCAGTGTTGAATATAAAAGAAGGTTAGAAGAAAAGGAAAGATAAATCAATACATAAAACTTTAGAGGAATAATAATGAAAAAATGTCCTAATTGTGGAAATAATATAATATGTGAATTACAACTTGATGAAATCAATAACCGGTCTTATTTACATGAGTATTGTAAAAAGTGTGGATATGATAAGCCAGTAGATGATTTTAATCAAAAATATAGAGAAAAAATGTCGGAATTTTGTTTAAAGATTAATAAACCTAAATTAGGAGAACAAACAAAATGATTAAATTTTGGTTTAGATATAAACAAAAGTGTAATGCTGATATTAAAAGAAATTTTTATTATATGAAAACACAAGGTGTTGTACATGATGGTATTTCAGAACCCCTTAATTTATCATTTTTTGATATTCTTTATCCTCTTTTCATAATGAGTGGGATAAGTCTCTTTATAACTATACTCTATTATTGGAAAAATATTAAACAAAGAATATTTAAAAATTAAAAGGAGAGTAAGTATGGAAGCAAGAAAAGTAGTTGAAAATAAAAGAGAGGGTGAATATAGAATAATTAAGTACCATTGTATTAATGTTAAAGAAACAATTGAAATTGAAGGTATGGCAGATAGATTAAATTTGTATGATGAAGATGGTGAAACTGCTTATTTTGAATATGGACTTTGCTTTAATCCTGATGGTGAGATTCTTTGTATTGATGTTGATAAATATATAAAAGGTATTTCAGAAAAACTTGAAGATAACCAAAATGGGGATTATTGGCTTATTGAAAAAGAGCAACATGATTTATTTATGAATCAGTTAAAACAATTAGAGAAGTATAAAGGATATGATATATACTTGTAAATTAAAAAAACAAAGATAAAATGATATTAGAAGGAGTTATTTTAGGAATGGGAGTTACTGGTTATGTCATTTTACTTTGGCATATACTTTCAATAAAAGAAGAATTAAAACAAATTAAAACTAAATTAAAATGAATAACATATATTTGGTTTGGATACCGTTTGCTGTAATTGGTTATTGTATTTTGATTGTTAAAATAGCATTTTGGTTATATCATCGAAATGATTATTATTTTAAATGTTCTGGTTGTAAAGCTAAATTTCAATTATATTCTTTATATGATTTTCATATAAAGTATGAATGTGATAAATTAAGAGGACAAATAAAATGATATTAGAACATAAGGTTAAACCTCAATGGATGGTATTGGCAAGACATTTTGGTATGAACGGTGGAGTTTTAGATTATGGTATTGCTGATATTAAAGAATTTTTTGATTCATTTGAAGACGCTGATAAATATGCTAAGGAACTTTTTATTAATACTCAAGAGAATTTAATAGAACCTAGAGTATGGATACTTAGATGTGATAAAACTTATGTTAGGGCTAAAGAAGGATTAGCTTCTATAATATCAGAAGTAAATTAAAAGGAAACAGAGTGACGATAAATGAAATTAAAATGTGAATTATGTGGTGCTGAAATAAATCATATTGATACAAAATTTAATTGTCCATATTGTAAAGTTAGAATGTGGAGGGTTATTAAGATTTAAATTAAAAAAACAAACCTAAAAGGTATACCATAAGGTTTATATATTAATAAGGTATACCTTTATTGTGATATTATGGAAAAATGGAAAGAAGCAAGAAGAAAGATGAGAGAAGCGATAGATATTTTAAAAACAAATTATAAAAATGAATTTATTATTTATGATGTTAGGGAAACATTAGAAAAAGCAATTGTTCATTTAAATAATTTGGAGAAATTAGATGAGTAAATGTAAATGCGGAAATCAAGGAAGATTACTTTATTGGAGAGCAACTGTTGACGGAAAAAGAACTTGGTTTTCTACTAATATTGAATATTGTTGCCAATGTCATAAAATCATAAATTAAATAGAATTAATACTAAATTAAAAAAACAAATAAAAAGGAGAAAGATAAAATGAAATGTTGGAATTGTAATGAAGATGATTTCATCGACCATTATATGTATATGTATAATGGTCATTGGTGGTGTCGTGATTGTATAGAAGAAGAAATTAAATATCTAAAAAAATTAATAAATGAAAGTATATAGATAATATGAAAGAAAGTGAATATATGAAAGGATATTTAGATGCTGTTAATGACATAATTCTACAATGTAAGAATTATCAAGTTATGATTGAGAAGATTAAAAATATAGAAATGGAAAAAGATA
>Ga0272443_10002046_pt1 | contig 26991 bp, 22 predicted proteins | sample SSMAcet12_FD_193581 | JGI IMG/M metagenome (GOLD analysis project Ga0272443, IMG submission 193581) | Marine sediment archaeal communities from Little Sippewissett salt marsh, Falmouth, MA, United States - SSM-Acet-12 | ecosystem: Environmental > Aquatic > Marine > Wetlands > Sediment ... | reverse complement strand
GACTCTGCCGAGGAGACCAGCTTTGCATGTCCTTTTTCAATCAGGTTGTTTGTTCCTTGTGAGGTTTTTGAAAAGACAGGCCCCGGAACGGCAAAGACTTCCCTGTTCTGATCCAAAGCATATGATGCGGTGATGAGTGATCCACCTCTGGCGTTTGATTCGACGATGAGTGTTCCTGCTGAAAGCCCTGAAATCAATCTGTTTCGTTTCGGAAACTTTTCGGGGGTGACTGCACATCCCGGCCACTCTTCGGAGATCAATGCGCCGTTTTCAATAATTTTCGGCCAGACTTTTCCTGTGGGGTCGGTATACGGGTTGTCGACCCCGCCAGCCAGAACGGCTATGGTTTTACCTCCGTACTCCAGAGCAGCGGTATGGGCAGCCATATCGATACCGTATGCCAGTCCGCTGACGATGGTGATGCCACAGGAGCAGAGCTCCCGGCAAAAGAGATTGGTGACTTTTTTTCCGTAAGCCGAGGCTTGTCTGGTGCCTACGATTGCAATGCCTGGTCCATGCGCTGATGAGAGGTCGCCTTTAACAAAAAGGTATGGTGGCGGATCGTATATCTCTTTGAGCAGCGGCGGGTAGAGGCTGTCGAGAATGGTGATGATGGAGATCTTTGAGCGGTCAAGCGATTCGAGCATCTGTTCCGCTTTTTCTCTGGCGTTGCGGCAGGTTTCGGCGCTGTGAAAAAAGGAGGTGATTTTCTCTGCCAGAGCAGCTCCTATGCCGCGTGTTTCTTCGAGTTTCCACTTCGGAAGCGCAAGAACGTTCGACGGGCTCCCTGCCTGTTGCAGGAGAGCTTTGATTCTTGCTGGCCCTATTCCTTCAATTCCGGATAGAACCAGCAGGATGAGAAGATCGTCAAGATCATTTTTTTCGATGCCGGGGGAGAGCATCACGGGCAGTGGGGGTAAAGATGTTTAGAAATCCCTTTTCATGAGTTTCAGGGCAAATCCCTTGAGGTGATCCCGTCCTTCGCCAAAGGGCAACGGATCGATTGCTGAAAGCGCTTCTTCAGTATCGCGGTTGATAAGCTGCCGTGCTTCTTCAAGTACGCCGCACTGTTCAAATATAGCTCTGATTTCGGGGACGCGCTCAGGCTCTATGCCTTTATTGGCGATAATGCTCTGAAGGAGTTTACGTTCATTGCCCTCGGTCAGTTCGATGGAACGCAGGAGCAGATAGGTTTTCTTTCCGTTGATGACATCTCCACCGGGTATTTTTCCTGATTTACCGTCATCGGCCATGATATCGAGATAGTCATCCTGGACCTGGAACGCTCTGCCGATTTTTTCGCCGAATGTTACCAGCGCCTGCAGCTGCAGAGCATCAGCATTGCCGACGACTCCCCCGGCCTCGAGGGCGGCAGAGATCAGACGGCCGGTTTTTTTTGAAATCATGTCCAGATAATCTGCTATAGTCGCTTCAGCGCGTTGTTCAAGCTCCATATCAAGAGCCTGACCTTCGCAGATCGTGATATTGGCGTCGTTGAGAATATGGACAAGCTCGGCGTGACGATCTGTTTTTGTATTCAGTGCGCATTCGTAGGCAAACGCGATCATCATATCGCCTGAGAGTATCGCGGCATTTTCATTCCATTTGAGGTGAACGGTCGGTCGTCCATGCCGCAGATCGGCCTGATCCATGATGTCGTCATGCATCAGGGTAAAATTATGAAGAATTTCGACGCCGAGAGCGGCATTGAGGGCATCATCTGATGAGTTGCAGACTGATTCGGCAGCCAACAGGGTAAGAAACGGCCTGATGCGTTTGCCTTTGCCTTCAAGAATATAGCGAGCCGGAGCGTAGAGTGTCTCCGGTGTGCTTTTGGTAAAGCATCCGGCAAGTGCATCGTTGATTCGCTTGTGGTACTCTTTGTATTTGGTTTCTACCTGATCCTGAGTCAGACCGATCTGTATTGCTGAACTAGCCATGGTGTATAATGGTCCTGGTTTGTTGTAAATCCCTTATGGTTCGTGATCCGGTAAGAAACATAGCCGCTTTCAGATCATTCATCCAGGTAAGGATCGTTTGTTCAAGAATATTATGGTGCAGGGCTTTGAGCATCATTCCTGCTGATGCGGCAATATCTGCACCGAGAGCGATAGCTTTGGCTATATCGATACCGTTGGCAATGCCTCCGGAAGCTATGATTTCGATCGGTTCATAGCGAGGTTCCCGCCGCTTCATTGCTGCGATATCGGCAAGGCAGCGTGAGGTTGGGATGCCCCAGTTGAGCAGCGTATCAAGGGCTGAAGGACTGAAACGCCGGTCCTCTCCGAACTGTCGCAGATAACGGACCTCTTCTACTTTCTGCCAGCTGAGTCCGCCTGCGCCGGCCACATCGATTACGGCAGCACCTGCATCGATCAGTTTTTTTGCTGTTTCAGCTGAAATGCCGCAACCGACCTCTTTTGCAATAATCGGTATCGGGAGTGCCGAACCTATTTCTTCGAGATTGTTGAGGAAATGACTGAAGTCGGTGTTTCCTTCCGGTTGAAAAAGCTCCTGTGCAGGATTGAGGTGAACGATCAGGGCATCGGCAGCGACCATGTCGATGAGGGATAGAATATCCTGTTTGGAGACTCCTCCGGCGATCTCAGGCGCGCCGATATTTGCCAGCACCGGTATTGACGGGGCAGCCTGGCGAACGATACTGAAGCTTTGTCTGAAATTGTCGTTTTCCAGAGCCTGTCTCATGCTTCCCACGCCGAGCGGTATTTTCAGCTTCTCTGATGTTTCGGCTATGCTCCTGTTGAGGTCGGCGGCTTTGGTGTAGCCTCCGGTCATGGAGGAGATCATGAAGGGATAGTTGATCCTGTGACCTAAAAACGTCGTTGCCAGATCAATCTCCGAGAAATTGATCTCCGGAACGGCGTTATGTTCCAGCTCGATGTGTTCAAAGCCGGTTGTTTTGCCGCTGAATCGGACATCGTCATGCAGACAGATTTCGACATGATGATGTTTGCGTTCGGCGGTTAGATGTTCTGTCTGGTTCATGAAGCCTTTTGGCGACACTGTTGAGGTTTTTCCTGCTGTGTAAAATGTATAACTTAATAATATATCGCAATAATCTTTTTATTGCGCGCTACTGATGTTTTTCAATTGCCGATATTTCCTTCTCGAACTTTCTGGAGCTGACAGATGCCGGAACTGCATTCTATCCGGCTTGTTTTTCCACAACCAGGCTGCTATGTTCATGCTATGAGCAGATTGACAATGCTGAGAACCCTTGTGACGATAGCGATCCGTCACCTTGCCGGAAGAAGACGGCAGACGATAACGACAGTGACTGGCGTTGCGGTCAGCACTATGGTTCTGATTACGACCATTTCGCTGACCAGAGGCCTTCTTGATTCATTTGTCGAAACGATTGTTGATGTCGCCCCCCACATTACCCTGAAAGGCGAGCTGGTGAACCCTCTTCCGCTCAACCTTCTCGATGGCGAGGCTGTTGATCGATATGCTTTTGTGGTGGAAAATATTCAGAAAGAGGATCGCGATGAGGTTCAGCACTACCGCCAGATCCTTGAGTCGCTGCTTGTCCCTCCATTCAGCAGGGAGATTCTTGTTTCGTCGCCCTATGTCGAATCCCAGATTATGATTATTAATGGTAATCGCAACCTGCCGGTTTTGCTCAAAGGCGTCGATATTGATCGTGAAGAGGGTATAAGCGGTCTGAAGGAGAAGCTTACAGAGGGAAGTGTAGAAGCGTTCAGAAAAACCCCTGGTGCTCTGCTTGTCGGCAGAACCGTTGCCCGCGATCTTGATATCGCGCTCAATGATGAGGTGACTGTTGTTCCCGCTTCGGGGCCGTCACGGCAGTGTAAGGTCACCGGAATTTTTTTTTCCGGTGTCAATGCTGTCGATAACAGTGTTTTTGCGACGCTTAAATTTGGCCAGATTATCGAAGGCCTTCCGGCTGACAAGGTATCGGGTATAGCAATGAAAGTGAGCGATCCGCTCGATAATGGGGGTATTGCAGGAGACCTTGAACGAATAACGGGGTATTCCTCGGCGACCTGGCAGGAGGAGAATGCCAATGTTCTATCGCTTTTCACCCGAATTGGTTACATCGTTTTCTCACTGGTTGCTTTTGTTGGTGTTGTTTCCGGCTTCGGCGTGGCAAATATTCTGGTTACCACTGTTTTTGAAAAGAGCCGTGATATAGCGATCATGAAATCCTTTGGATTTTCAGCAGGATCTCTGGTGTTTATGTTTATTCTCGAAGGGTTTCTTGTGGGGTGTGGTGGAGCATTGGCCGGAGGGCTGCTTTCGGTTGGCACCATCAATCTTCTTGCAAGCATTCCGGTCGAGACATCCCAGGGGCCGTTGACAAAAACAGGTTTCAGCATGTCCTGGAACCCCTGGTATTTCTTTTTCGTGATTCTCGTTACTGTTCTGATCAGTACCATCGCCGCTATGATTCCATCTGCCAGGGCGGCAGGCCTTGAGCCGGTCAAGGTGCTGCGCGACAGCAGTTTATAAAGGCTGTCTCTCCTGGTGTCGGGTTCCGTTTTTTCATCCCTCAGAACGGAAGCCTCAGAAATGAAGAGATGGTTGCCCTCTCACCTCTTTTGGGTCACTTAGGTCCTTTTCTTTATATTCCCCAGGCTCCGGATTTCCAACACGTAAAAGAGAGGTTTCATGAGCTTAATGGTCAGTGTTTCAGGTGTAAGGGGCATTGTTGGCGAAAGTCTTACTCCCAGAGTTCTTTCATCGTTTGCCCAGGCGTTCGCAACATGGCTACGGGCGAAGATGCCTGCCGATTGTCAGGCCCGGCCCTCTGTCGTCATCGGCCGCGATACCCGTCCGACGGGCAAGGTTATCACCGATCTGGTCAGTAGTACCCTCGCCTTATGCGGCTGCAATGTTATAGATCTCGGCATTGCCTCAACACCTACTGTTGAAATCGCAACTGTCGGTGAAGAGGCCGGGGGAGGAATAATTGTGACCGCGTCACATAATCCCGTCGAATGGAATGCTCTTAAACTGCTGAACAGCAAAGGGGAGTTTCTTGATGAAACCGAGCTTGAAGAGCTGCTCTGTATTCTGCGTGACGAGCGCTACGCGCTTGCCCGGTGGAATGATGTCGGTCACTGTTCATGCTGTCAGGCCTATGATGCCGTTCATATTGAAAAAATTCTTGCACTCGATTGTATCGATACCGACAGGATTCGCCGTCAGAACTTCAGGGTGCTTGTCGATGCTGTAGAAGGTGCAGGTTCTTTTGTCGTACCGCAACTATGCCGACAGCTTGGTATCAGCCAGGTGTCGACTATCTCCTGCGGCGGCAGCGGGATATTTCCCCGTAATCCTGAGCCGCTTGCCGAAAATCTTGGAGCAACGGTTGACGCGCTCAAGGAGCACCAGTGTGATTTTGCGATTGTTGTCGATCCTGATGTCGATCGTCTCGCACTGATTTCGGAGGATGGTTCGCTTTTCGGTGAGGAATATACTCTTGTCGCCTGTGCGGATTTTTATCTCGGTTCTCACAAGGGGCCGGTTGTCAATAATCTTTCGAGCAGCAGAGCACTGCAGGATATTGCCCATAAGCACGGGCAGGAGTGCCATAGCGCAAAGGTAGGGGAGGCTAATGTCAGTGCTCTGATGAAGTCCTGCGGGGCCGTTATAGGTGGGGAAGGCAACGGCGGGGTCATTGTTCCGGAATTGCATTACGGCAGGGATGCTCTTGTCGGTATCGGGCTGTTTGTTCAGGCGTTTACTCTTTGGCGCGAGTTGGAGCCAAAGCATCAGGCTCTGTCGGATTTCAGGCGGAAGTTTCCTGATTATATCATGCTTAAAGAGAAGGTTATGCTTGCACGCAGACCCGAGAATCTCAACGATCTTTTTCATGACCTTGTCTCGTCGAACCCTGATGCCCGGCCTGACATGCAGGATGGTCTGAAGCTTGATTTCGAGCGCTCCTGGGTTCACATCCGCCCCTCCAATACCGAGCCGATACTCAGGATTTATACCGAAGCAGAAACCCGCGATAAGGCTGAATCGCTTGCCGGAAGGTTTCGTGAGGATATCGAAGCCTGGATAGAGGGCGGCAGATCTGACTGCCGCTGAGATTCGTTTAATGTGAGAGATGATTTGCCTGTATTGATATGAGTTATGCCAGAAAGAGTGTTGGAGGGTTTGAGAAGCAGCAGGACGACACGCTCAGAAAAAGAAAAAAAGGATCGGTAGATTCCTATATCATCAGGAGGCTGCTCTCCTATATCATGCCCTTCAAGGGTCTGCTTGCTGCAGCTGTTGTCGTGACGATTGCCGGGGCTGTTCTGGGCCCTTTGCGGCCATACATGACAAAACTGGCAATCGACAACTATATTATCCCCGGTGATATCAGGGGGTTGACCGCTATCAGTCTGATGCTCTTTGCCGTCATTCTTCTCGATGGGGTCAAGCAGTACACGGCAACCTATCTCACCCAGCTTATCGGCCAGAGAGCGGTGCTGAACCTGCGTATGGACATTTTTCGTCATCTGCAGAAGCTTTCGGTCCGCTTCTACGATCGCAATCCGATCGGTCGGCTCATCACGAGAACGACCAACGATGTCGAGGCACTCAACGAGATGCTTTCCAGTGGCCTGGTAACCATTATCGGCGATCTGCTTCAGCTGGTCTTTATCGTCGTTCTGATGTTCATGATCGACTGGCATCTCACATGTATTGTACTTGCTGTCCTGCCATTTGTTATTTATATCACCATGTCCTTCAAAAGCCGCGTACGTGTTGCTTTTCAGGATGTGCGCACGCATCTGGCCAGGCTGAATACCTTCATACAGGAGCATATTTCCGGTATGAACATCGTTCAGCTTTTTGACCGCCAAAGCAGCGAACTCTGTAAGCATATGGATATTAACCGGGAGTACAGGGATGCCAATATCCGGACTGTGCTGTATTTTTCTATCTATTACCCATTGGTCGAACTGATCAGTTCCGTTGCTGCAGGGCTTGTGATATGGTATAGCGGAGTCAGAATGCTCAAGGGTGATATCACGTTGGGGGTCGTTGTTTCGTTTGTCCAGTATATCTGGCTGTTTTTCCGGCCTCTGCAGCATTTATCCGATAAGTTCAATATCATGCAGACGGCTCTGGCAAGTTCTGATCGTGTTTTCAAGCTGCTTGAAGAGAAGGACGTGATGGAGGAACCTGAGTCTCCTGTAGCGATTTCTTCATTGAAACATGATATCGTTTTTGACCATGTGTGGTTTGCCTATAACGCGGAGAACTGGGTGATCAGGGATATGTCGTTCCGGGTAAAGCGTGGCGAAAAAGTCGCTATTGTCGGCGCCACCGGAAGCGGTAAAACAACGATTATCAATGTGCTTTCGAAACTCTATCCCGTTTCCAGGGGGAGTGTTCGTATCGATGGAGTCGATATAACGTCCATTCCCGAACATTCGCTCAGGCGACTGATCGGTGTTGTGATGCAGGACGTTTTTCTGTTTTCCGGTACTATCAGAGAAAACCTTGCTTTCGGCAAGCCGGGGGTCAGCGACGAAGAAATCCATGAAGCAGCCCGTATTGTCGGCGCCGACCGTTTTATCGACAGACTGCCAGGCCGATACGACTACCGGGTTCGGGAAAATGGTTCCGGCCTGTCAGCAGGCCAGAAGCAGTTGCTCGCTTTTGTGCGTGCGCTGTTGTATAATCCCGATATTCTTGTGCTCGACGAGGCGACCAGCTCAGTCGATACAGAAACAGAGGGGCTGATTGACGCTGCAACGGCAAGACTGATGAAGAACCGGACATCAATCACGATTGCTCATCGCTTGTCGACCGTGCAGCATGCCGATACGATTATCGTGATGCATAAGGGGGTTATCAAAGAGACGGGGTCTCATCAGCAACTGCTTGCTGCAAAAGGGCTTTACTATAAGCTCTACCTGCTGCAGCATCCGGAAAAAATCCATGAGTCCCCCGGGGCTCAGGCATAAGCGTATTCGTTACTGCTTTCAGGGTTTTTCCTGATGAAAGGGGATTTTGTTTTGTAAACAAAGGTTTGTTTATCTATATTAAAAACCTTTTATTCGGGAAAAAATTGACCAGAATTCCAATTTTTATTAGAGCAAAGTTTTATGCCGTTACACAAATCAGCTGAGAAAAGACTTCGGCAGTCTGCCAGACGCAACGAAAGGAACCGGGCCAGGAAAAAAGAACTGAAAGTGCTTCTGAAAAACGTACAGAAGCTTATTGATACCAATGCCGATCAAGGTGAAGTGGAAGCAGCCTACCGTTCTGCAGTCCAGAAGCTCGACAGGCTTGGTGTGAAACGATATATCCATCCCAACAAAGCTTCACGCAAGAAGTCACAGTTGTCGAGAATGCTGAATGCCTATGCTCAGAAAGACTGAGGCTTCCAGTTTTTGCCGGTAGAGTTCATTGTCTTCTTTTTCTGATAACCGGTCCCGTTTTCAGTCCTGATTGTTCAGGTTGCCTCGCGGGGCCGGATCTCTCTTCAAGCGCATGTACGCATATTTCCGCGGTGAGTTGATCTCATCTTCCCGTGATAATGCCATTGTCGATGTTGGCGGTGTTGCATACCGTCTTCTTATATCCAACAGCACCTATCGTCAGTTGCCGAGCTCCGGTGACCAGGTGAAACTGCTTGCTCATCTTCATGTTAAAGAAGATCTGATGCAGCTTTACGGGTTTATCGAGGAGGAAGAGCGTCAGCTGTTTCTGCTGCTGTTGTCGATATCAGGGGTTGGGCCGAAGCTCGCTCTTGCGATTCTTTCCGGTCTCCCTGTCGAGGAGATACAGGAGGCGATTATGGCCAATAAACCGGAGACGCTTTTCGGCATCAGCGGCGTGGGTAAAAAAACAGCAGCCAGGATCATTCTTGAACTGCGCGACAGGATTTTGAAACTACAGCAGACGCGTCCGGGGAAAACGGCTGGCGCTGGTTCTGTGGCGAGTCTGTCTGAAGATGCCCTTCAGGCTCTCATGACGCTCGGTTTTTCCAGGGCTTCCGCGCAACAGGCGGTTACCAGGGCTCTTCTGTCCGCTGAAAATCCCGGAGTCGAAGATATCGTCAGAGAGGCGTTGCAAAATATTCGTAATCATTAGCGCAGTATTCAGCGTGAACTACCGCCAGGCAATCGACTTTCTTTTTCCTCTTCATCGTTTTGGTATGAAGCCAGGACTCGAGCGAGTCCTGGAACTGCTCAGGAGTGTGGGAGATCCTCATCGACGCCTCGGTCTGGTTATCCATATTGCGGGAACTAACGGGAAAGGGACTGTGGCTTCGGCTGTTGCCGCTATTTTTCAGGCGTCGGGCAAGCGCGTCGGGCTCTATAGCTCTCCTCATCTGCTTTCTTTTACTGAGCGAATCCGCATCAACGGCACTCCGATTCCTGAGGATCGCGTGGCACACTACACTACAGAACTTGTCGAGCCGATAACCCGTTTAAAGGCGACATTTTTCGAGGCAACGACGGTGATCGCTATGCGTTATTTCAGTGAGGAGCAGGTTGATGTAGCGGTTGTCGAGACAGGAATGGGCGGACGACTGGACGCAACCAACGTTGTCTCCTCCCGGTATGTCGTGATACCGAGTATCAGTCTGGACCATACCGACTGGCTGGGACCCACTGTTGATCGAATCGCTGCCGAAAAGGCGGCTATTATCAAGCCATCGGGAGTTGTTTTTACCGCAGTCGAAGATCCCTCTGCGCAGAGGCCTATTACTGAACGGGCTCGTTTGGTCGGTGCTGACCTGCATTACCTTGATGGGGAGGTATCGATAGATGTCCATAGCGAAGAGATTGGTCGGCTCGATTTTTCGGTCAGAACAGCAGATCGTGAGTATCGTCATCTCGAAGCACCGGTAAGCGGAGCGTTTCATGCATCAAATCTTGCCCTGGCGGTATGCGTTGCTGAGCATGCAGGCGTTACTGCTCTGTCGATCAGGAACGGACTTGCAGCACTGAACCAAACGGGATATCGGGCCAGAATGGAGTTGATCACCAGCTCGCCCAAGCTTGTCCTCGATGTGTCTCATAACCCGGCAGGCATCGCCATGAGTGTCGATGTTCTTCTTCGTCTTTCACGGGGGAGCAGCAAGCGGTTTGTTATTTTCGGGCTGGCGGAGGATAAGGATGCTGTCGACATCATTGCCTGTCTCGGGCGTTTCAGTTCGAACCTTTTTGTCGTCAATCTTCCTGTCGAGCGGGGCCTGCCGTCAGAAACGCTTGCCGGACTTTGCCGGAGCGCCGGCATAGCGGCAACGCTGTGTGATGATTTTCGGGATGCCTATCGGAAGGTTCTTGAAAAGGCCGCTGCGGAGGATCTTATCCTGGTGACGGGATCGTTTTATCTTGCCGGTGAGGTGTTGCAGGTACTGCACTAGGCGTGCTTCTGCATCGTGTTTTTTGAAGAGAATGTTTTTATGAAAAGTTTTATATTGAATCAACGCTTCAAATTCCTTACTTCACGCCCGTGATACGGGTGTCATTCTATTGAGCAGACTCCAGCATAGAGAGTGCGTATTGCAATATCACAATTTCCACCATCAGTTTCATTCACCAAGTCATTCCCTCAGCAAGGGCTTCTGCAAGTACTATTCTACCTGTAACTGATGACTTTTTATCCAGTTGGTCATTTCCTGCCACGCGCCCTTTCAGGCAGTCCTTTTTAATGTGTTTTCATAACAAGAGATGAAGAAATAATAATGTCGAACAATTCAGTTACCAAAGGTCTGGACATCAATATGCTCCAGAAAAAGAAAGTTCATGAGTTGAATGCTTTAGCCAAGGAGATCGGGGTTTCAAGTGCCGGACTGCGCAAAGAGGAGCTGATTTACAAAATCATTGAAGCCCAGTCACAGAAAGGGGGGAGTGCTGAAAATGGACAGGTGATGGTCAATACCGGGGTGCTTCAGGTTATTCCTGAAGGCTACGGATTTCTCCGGTCGGCAAACTACAATTACCTCTCATCGCCAGATGATATCTATGTTTCTCCTTCACAGATCAAACGCTTTAACATGCGTACCGGCGATACTGTATCGGGTCAGGTGCGAGCTCCGAAAGAAGGGGAGCGGTTTTTTGCGCTGCTTAAAATCGATACTATTGACGGAAAAGATCCTGAAATAACCAGAATCAGGCCCTTTTTCGATAATCTTACCCCCCTTTTTCCCACCGAACGCCTTATGCTCGAAACCAAGCAGAACGAGCATTGCGGAAGGATTATGGATATTTACACTCCGATCGGTAAAGGCCAGAGGGGCTTGATTGTCGCTCAGCCGAAGACGGGTAAAACGATGCTTCTTCAAACTGTGGCCAATGCAATTATCAAGAATCATCCGGAGGTGTATCTGATCGTACTTCTGATCGATGAGCGACCTGAGGAGGTGACCGATATGCAGCGGAGCGTTCCTGCTGAAGTCGTCAGTTCGACATTTGATGAAGATCCCGAGCGTCACGTCCAGGTTGCCGATATGGTTCTGGAGAAAGCAAAGCGTCTTGTTGAGGTCGGTCACGATGTGGTGATTCTTCTGGATTCCATTACCCGCCTTGCTCGTGCCCACAACACCATTATACCCCATTCAGGGAAGATTCTTTCCGGTGGTATCGATGCTAACGCACTGACCAAACCTAAGCGCTTTTTCGGAGCTGCCCGCAATATCGAGGAGGGGGGCAGTCTGACTATTATTGCAACTGCGCTCGTTGATACCGGTTCGAGAATGGATGACGTCATTTTTGAAGAGTTCAAGGGAACAGGAAACATGGAGCTTGTTCTCGACCGGCGTCTGTCGGAGCGGCGAATTTTTCCCGCTATCGATATTCTCCGTTCGGGTACGCGGAAAGAGGAGCTTCTGTTCACCCAGCAGGAACTCTCCCGAACATGGCTGCTGCGAAAGTATCTCGCTGACAAAAACCCTATTGAATGTATGGAGTTCATGCGTGAAAAGATGTCTGATACCAAGGACAATAAAGAGTTCTTCAAGTACATGAACGGTTGATTGGGTTCTGTTTACGGTTTTGGGATTTTCAGGAGAAATTGTATCTTTAAGGCTACCATCTGAAAAAAAACGTTTTGTGATTTTTTTGGTTTATTAAAAATAACGTTTGGTTTTGTTAATGAAGGGCCCTATATTATGAGCCTTTAAAACAAGAGGAAAGCAGTTATACATGCCTTGCGGAAAAAAAAGAAAACGTCATAAGATGGCGGTGCACAAGCGCAAGAAAATGCGTCGCAAAAACCGTCATAAGAAGAGGTTGAGATACCAGAACAAGTAATAGACTTTTTTGTCTGTTCTGCTTGTTGAAAAGAGTAAGGTTGAGAATATAGCTCAGTTGGTAGAGCAACTGCCTTTTAAGCAGTGGGTCGAAGGTTCGAGTCCTTCTATTCTCACGAGCTTGCGGATTGTCTTCCGCGCTCATTGTTGTAGCCCGAGTGGTGGAATTGGTAGACACACTATCTTGAGGGGGTAGCGCCGAAAGGTGTAGGAGTTCGAATCTCCTCTCGGGCACATTACATGCATATCGGAAGCCGCACTAAGCGGCTTTTTTTATGTCTCGCAGCAGATTTCTTTCCTCTATCATTGTCAACAGCTATCCTATGCGTTTAATCAGAGCCTCTATTCGGGCGATTGATCTTTTCACGTTATGGACCGGGCGTGTTGTGAGCTGGCTGGCCCTCCTTCTTGTTCTGGTTGTCGTTTACGATGTTTTTACCCGCTATGTGCTCTCATCGAGCAGTGTCGGCGTTCAGGAGCTGGAGTGGCATCTGTTCGCGCTGATTTTTCTGTTATCGGCAGGCTGGACGTTGCAGCAGGACAAGCATGTCCGCGTTGATGTGTTCTATTGTCGTCTTTCTGTTCGGCATAAGGCTCTGATCAATCTCGCAGGAGGTCTGCTGTTTCTTATCCCGTTTTCTGTGACAGTTATTATTTCCTCATGGCCTTTTGTCTCTAATTCCTTTGCGGTAATGGAGTCGTCACCCGACCCGGGTGGGCTTCCCTGGCGTTTTCTGATCAAGGCGGCTATTCCAACCGGTTTTTTCCTGTTGCTTCTGCAGGGGATTTCCGGTATCCTCCGTTCGGTTCTCACTCTTTCTGGTCAACCTCAGCATTCAGGGATATGACATCATTGCTTCCCTTTTTCATGTTTGGATCAGTTTTTCTGCTCCTGCTTCTGGGATATCCTGTTGCATTGACGCTAGGGGGTGTTTCAGTCATCTTCGGCCTTTTGATCTTTGGGCCGGAGTTTTTTGCCCTGCTGCCGCTTCGCATCTGGGGAACAATGAATAATGTTGTTCTTCTGGCGGTCCCGCTGTTTGTGTTTATGGGCGTGATGCTTGAAAAGTCCGGTATCGCAGAAAAACTACTCGAGACCATGAGTATGCTCTTTGGCAAATTCAGGGGAGGCCTTGCTCTTTCAGTTGTTATTGTCGGTGCCCTGCTTGCTGCATCGACAGGGATTGTCGGCGCCACTGTTGTGACTATGGGCCTGATGAGTCTGCCGGTAATGCTCAAACGGGGTTATCAGCCTGAACTGGCGACAGGGACCATTGCCGCATCTGGTACACTTGGCCAGATTATTCCTCCAAGCATCGTTCTCGTTCTGCTCGGGAGCATTCTCAATGTCTCAGTCGGCGATATGTTTGTAGGGGCGTTGATTCCCGGACTTATGCTGGTGACAGCCTATCTTCTCTATATTGTGTTGCTCGGTTTCATGAGGCCCGATACTATGCCATCTGTATCGCAGGAGGAGATGCTTTCGTTTGCTTCGAAGGCTTCAATGAAAACCGTTATTGAAGCATTTCTCATTCCCATGCTGCTTGTCCTGGCTGTACTCGGTTCTATTTTTGCCGGCATTGCCTCTCCGACAGAGGCGGCTGCAATCGGAGCCTTCGGCGCGCTGCTTCTCACGCTCTTCCAGAGAAAATTGTCTCTCGACGTTCTCCGCTCTGTCATGCGCGAGACGACTTCGCTGACATCTATGGTCTTTATGATTCTTGCCGGTGCCAGCGCCTTCAGTCTTGTTTTCAGGGGAATGCATGGTGATCGTCTCCTTGCCGATGCGATCCTTCAGGCTAACCTCCAGCCCGAACTGTTTCTTGCTCTGGTGATGGTTGTTGTCTTTCTTGCCGGGTTTTTTATCGATTTTATCGAGATCATCTTTATCATTGTTCCTGTTGTCGCTCCGGTTTTCACCGCATTCGGGGTAGATCTGCTCTGGATCGGCGTGCTTCTTGCGATGAACCTTCAGGCATCCTTTCTTACCCCTCCGTTCGGTTTTTCACTGTTTTATCTTAAGGGCGTTGCCCCGAAAGAGGTGACGACAAGCCATCTTTATCGAGGCATCATTCCATTTATTGTCATTCAGGTTATGATGCTGGTTCTTGTCATCGTCTTCCCCGAACTGGTAACCTGGCTGCCGAAAGCTCTTTCAGGACACTGAACGAGAGACCTCAACCCCGTCGCTCTGAGCCGATAGGCCGTGTCTATGTTCCTGTTCTGTCACAAGTTCTCTGTGTAGTAGATCTTTTCCGAAATTTCATTCCACGGAGCAATGCTGCTGCGGAAGCTGTTGTATGCCTGATAGACATCACGGCTTTGGCTATCATTGAGGACAAGCTCGTCGATCACCTCGCTGGAATAGCGTCTCAGCTGTTCAATTACCTCTGAAGGGAAGGGTCTCAAGTCAACCTTTTCCTCCGTAACGAGTTTCTGAAGGTAGATGTTATTTTTTGATTCGAATTCTGACAGCATCCAGTGATTGACTTTTGCTGCAGCCGTGCGAACGATGAGCTGCAGGTCTGAAGGCAGTTGTTGGAACGCATTGGTATTGATGAAAAATTCGAGGTTCGTTCCTGGCTCATGCCATCCCGGATAGTAATAGTATCGGGCTACTTTGTAGAATCCCATCATATAGTCATGATAGGGTCCTATCCATTCTGTTGCATCGATAACGCCACGTTCGAGGTTCGTGTAGATTTCTCCTCCGGCGGACAGGATTGCAGAACCGCCAGCTTTGGATATGACCTTGCCGCCAAGTCCCGGGATACGCATTTTCAGACCCTTGAGATCGGCAGCGCTGTTGATTTGCTTGTTAAACCAGCCACCCATCTGAATTGCCGTATTGCCACCCTGAAGAGGGATGAGATTAAACGGAGCATAGACCTTTTCCCAGAGCTCCATTCCCCCTCCGCTTTGCAGCCACGAATTCATCTGCTGCGGGTTCATACCGAACGGGACAGCCGAAAAAAACTGTGCGGCGGGTACTTTTCCTGCCCAGTAATAGGATGCCCCATGGCCCATCTCTGCTGTGCCCTGACTGACCGCATCGAATGCTTCAAGAGAAGGAACAAGTTCTCCCCCTCCGTAGACCTGGATGTCAAGCTGGCCGTTGCTCATCTCGTTTACCCATTTGGCAAGCAGTTTCGGCCCGTCCTGTATGACCGGGAACGAGGGGGGCCAGGTTGTCAGTAATTTCCATTGAAACTTTTTTCTGGTATGGACAGCCGGTGCATCGGAGGGGGAAGAGGATGGCGTGGCGCATCCTGCGGCAAGAAACGGTGTTCCGAGAGCAAGCGAGGCTGCCCCGGCCTGAAGTGAGCGTTTCAGAAAGCTGCGACGGGAATGATCGTTCATGAACATGACTTGATTAATGATTGACCGGATAGCCGGTTACGTTGACTTCATGCTGAAGTTTACAAAAATATTTCGTTATATGAAGAGTGTGACCCATAGCAGAAAAACAATAGATTGAACTTGACTTTCCTGAATAAGAACCCATAAATTTCACACCAATCACCAATGAATATAGCCGTCTGTATCAACCAGGTTCCTGATACTGCATCGAGAATTGAGGTTCTGGATGGAAAAATAGACTCTTCCAGATTGAATATGGTCTTGAACCCGTATGATGAGTATGCGCTTGAGGAGGCAGCCCGCCTGAAAGAACAGGGTTCTGCCGTGGTGTTTACTCTTTTCAGTGCAGGGGATGCATCGCGGGTAGCGGCCATGCGCAAGGCGCTTGCGTTTGGCGCTGATGAAGCGGTACTGGCGCAAGGAGAGGAACCCTCTGATTCACATCAGGCGGCAGGTATGCTCGCCGAGGCGATGAAGCTGCACTACGGGGATTGTCTTCCGGACCTTGTGCTCTGCGGGCGGGAATCCAGCGGTCTCAACCGTGGAGAGGTGCCCTATCTTCTTGCACGAATGCTGGGGATCGGTGTTGCCGGAAGAGTTGTTCGTCTGGAGAGCTCCGGGCGGGAGCTCTGTCTTCAGCGCGAAGCCGATGGAGGAGTAGAGGTGCTTAAGGGACACCTGCCACTGGTAATAACCGCTGAAAAAGGGCTGAACCGCCCCCGCAAAACCGGTGTCAAGGCAATGATGAAAGCAAGGAAAGCGCCAGTTCACATGATCGAGGTTTCCGCAGCTCCTGCACCGGGTATGAAGGTGAGCTCCATACATGCTCTCGATCGAACCCGTTCATGCAGGATGGTAGAGAGCGTAAGCGAGCTCGTTCCTTTATTTGAAGAGGTTGTTGGGGAAGATGGTGATTGGTGAATAGTGATTGGTGATTGGTGATTGGTGATTGGTGATTGGTGAGCGGTCACTGGTCACGGATAACGGGTAACGAATAACGAATAACAGATAACAAACCAGACCCTCTCTTTAATTCGTGCAAATTTGTGTCAATTCGTGGACAGGAATCTGTGAATGGTGATTGGTAACCGGTGACCGGTGACCAGTGTCCGGTAACCAGTGTCCGGTAACTGGTAATCGGTGAATGGTAACTGGTCACGAATCAGATGCTTTCTTCAATTCGTGCAAATTCGTGCAAATTCGTGCAAATTCGTGCAAATTCGTGCAAATTCGTGGACAGGAATCTGTGAATGGTGATTGGGGAAGATGGTGAATGGTAACTGGTCACGAATCAGATGTTTTCTTCAATTCGTGCAAATTCGTGACAATTTGTGGACAGGAATCTGTGAATAGTGAATAGTGAATAGTGATTGGGGAAGATGGAACAGATTTTTCTTCATCAGTGCTCATCTCTGAAATCTGTGGGCATTTCTTTTCATTAATTCGTATCAATTCGTGGACAAAAACCCGTAACTGGTAACGAATAACGAATACTAACAAACAAAAACAGGACTATGCATTCTCTTCTTGTTGTGCTTGAACAGCAGAATGGTATTCTGAGGAGGTCTTCATGTGATCTTTTTAGGTATGCGACCTCCCTGAAGCGGCAAAATCAGGATCTTATGCTTCAAGGTGTTGTGATCGGACCTCTTGCCGGTGATGAGCCTATCAAGGCTTTTTCATCCGATGAGAGGATTGTTCATATCGATGAGCCACAGCTTTCGCTCTATCAGCCTGACGGATACATTGCTGTTCTTGACTCTTTTGTGGCTGAAACAGGGGCGACACGTGTTCTTTTTGCTGACAGCGCGTTCGGAGCCGATTGCGCTGCGCGCCTGGCTGCACTGCTCAATTGCGATCTTTTGACGCATTGCGGAGATATTCGTTTCATTGACGGTCATGTTGAGGCAGATACAGCCTGGTATGCCGGAAGTGTATCGGCTACCATGGTATCAGAAGGGGAGTGTGCTGTCATGACGGTAATCGGCAGGGGCGGCTCACGGTCTGAGAGGGAGAGCAAGCCGCCGGAGATCACGAAGAAAACTCTTGCAGGATTGGAAAGCAGTTCATGGAACCCTGTGGTTGACGCTTTTCTTGCAGCGCCTGATGAGAAGCAGGATATCACGGAAGCCTCTATTATTATTGCAGGTGGTCGTGGTATGGGGGGAGCCGAAGGATTTGAGATGCTCGAATCGCTGGCCTGTGTGGTCGGAGGGCGCGTAGGAGCCAGCAGAAGTGCGGTTGACGAAGAGTGGCGCCCTCATTCGGATCAGATAGGACAGACCGGAAAAACTGTTGTTCCTCGTCTCTATGTGGCCTGTGGTATTTCCGGGGCTGTGCAGCATCTTGCAGGTATGTCAGGTGCAGCAACGGTTATCGCTATCAACAGCGATGCGGATGCCCCTATATTTTCAGCTTCTGATTACGGTATTGTCGGAGATGTCGCAGATATAGTGCCCCGACTTGAAGCCCTGATCAGGGAACGCATCGGAAAGAAATGATTTAAGGAATTGTTTTGTTATAGCACTACGGTTTAGTATGCTTAATAAGTAGAGATTTAAATTCAGGATAGATGGATAAACTTCAGGTAGATATACTCGGTCTTTCAACCAGCCCGCATACCAATGGCGCTTACGCGCTCATTCTTTACGAGATTGAAGGCAAACGCAAACTGCCTATTATTATCGGTGGTTTTGAGGCTCAGGCAATTGCGCTTAAACTTGAAAATATCAAGCCTCCCCGGCCATTTACCCATGATCTGTTCAAAAATATCGCAGACACGTTTGGATTGATTGTCAAGGAGGTTGTGATCGATGAGCTGCACAATGAGACTTTCTATGCTAAAGTGGTGTGCGAGGTAGAGGGGGAAGTCCGCGAGGTTGATGCACGTCCCAGTGACGCTATTGCGCTTGCTGTACGTTTTGAGGCACCGATCTTTGTCTCTGAAGAGATCATGAACGAGGCAGGTATTCTTGATGAGCAGAAAGGTGATGGTGGGGAAGAACCGGTTGAAAAAGAAGCTGAAGAAATGGCTTCGCCACCACCAACCGCCACACAACGTTCGCAGCAGGATCTGGAGCAGAAGCTGCAGGACGCTATCGATAATGAGGAGTATGAAGAGGCGGCCCGGCTGCGTGACGAGATAACTCGTCTTCAGAAGAATGAGGGGTCGTAACCTCTATAGAGAGCGGCACAGGACGCTCCCGGATGCATATAAATTTTGAGATCCACAAAGGGTCTCTTTTTTTTGCAAAAAAAAGGGAGACCACAATGGGTCTCCCTTAACAGTACGCCTTGAAATATCAGGATATCTCTTAAAGGCCGAAGCGCAGACCGAGCATAGCGCTGTGGCTGTCAACGTTGGTGTTGAGAAGCGCAAGGGTTGTCAGGTCTGTGGTTGCGAAGTAACGGTAGCGGGCGTCAACCATCACGTTGTCTGCAACAGGAATACCGATAACGACACCTGCCTGGTAAGCCAGCGTGGTTTCGTTGAGGTCAAGGTTGAGATCGTTGATCAGATCTTCAGGATGTTCAGCATCTTCAATGAGATCTCCATCATACTTGAGGTCGCTGATGGTAACTTTTGCAACGCCGACACCAACAAATGGGGACAGTTCAATGCCGCCAAGATCGATATCGTAATAGCCGTTGACCATAAGGGTCAGAACGGAAACATCACCGTCAAGATCTGCACCGAACACGTCAATGTCTTCTCCATGCGCCTCGGCAACGTTGGTGAAATCAAACGTGATTCCATCGATATCACCACTCTGGTAGCCGACTTCACCTTCCAGCCTGTAGTCGCCGTAGTCACAACCCAGTGCGCCGGTTCCTGTAAGGCCTGAACCGTAGTCCATTTCGACTTCTGCGTCAAGAATATCAATAATTCCTGCTGCATCTTCGATGTCAGAATTGTTCATCCATGACATGCCGATATTGCCGCTGATATATTTATCAGCACTGTATCCGGTTGCAGAAAAGGCTACTGCAACAAGGAATACCATGATAAGCGAAAGAGCTTTTTTCATGATGTAACTCCGTTTTTGAAATCCGTGATTAATGTTGTGTTACTCATTGTCAAAAAGAACAGAAAGGATTTTCACCTTAAGATAGACAATCTCCTGAGAAAAGAAAAACGACTTTCCGACTAAAAAGAAAAGGCGACCCTGGAAGAGGCCGCCTTTTTGTCTTCTATGCAGGTACGTAACCTATCAGAGCATGACTCTCATACCGAGCATTGCGCTGTGGCTCTCGATATTTCCAACCCATTCGGTGTCTTCTATACCGTTGAGAGGAAGGTCAAAATCATCGCTGACGGTGAAATCAGTTGTGGCGAAGTAGCGGTATTTTGCTTCGAGCATGATGCCGTCACTGACGGGAAGAGCAAGGCCTGCACCGATCTGGTATGCAAAAGCAACTTCGGTGACGTTCAGTGCAAGGTTTGGTCCCATCATCTGTTCTTCTTCAGCAGCAGCAACATCATCAAAGTTGACCTGTGCAAAGCCTGCACCGGCCATGAGGAAGAGTTCTACATCGCTGCCAAGAGCAATGTCGTAGTAGCCATTACCCATGATCGACAGAATAGTGACATCGCCGGTCATATCCATAGCAAAAGGATCCCTCTCACCTGTTCCAAACGCGAAGGTGTCAACATCGCCGGACTGGTAGCCGATTTCAGCTTCAGCACGGTAGTCGCCGTAATCACAGCCGAATGCTGCTGCAAGTGTCAGGCCGCTGCCGAATTCAAAAAGACCGGTGTTTGGTATAAAAGAGCCGTCACGTGACTCTGAGCTCTCATAGTCGTTGAGCCAGGAAATGCCGATATTACCGCTGATGTATTTGTCAGCGCTGTAGCCTGTAGCGGAAAATGCTACGGCAACAAGAAATACCATCACGAGTGATAGTGCTTTTTTCATTGTTCTCTCCGTTTCTGTTTTACGTGAAGTGAGTGATAGATAGCAAAGCAGGATTTCGCTTTGCTTTCTTCGTTAAGATACAAGATTTTCAAGAACGATTCAAAAAAATGTGAATTTTCCTCTGAAAGTACCGCTCAATTGGCGAACTGACCGAAGCTGAAGATAAAGTTCCAGCCCTGATTGTCGGCGTCCGGGTTGCTTGCAACGGAGTCGAAACCGTAGCCGTAGTCAAGTCCTACAAGGCCGATGATCGGCAGATAGAGCCTCAGGCCGATACCTGCTGACTTCTTCAGGTCGCTGTATGAAAAGTCTGACGGGTCTTCCCAGAGGTTGCCTGCTTCAAAAAATGCAAGAGCAAAAACACTTGCTGCAGGTGAAAGCGTGAGCGGATAGCGCAGCTCGGTGGTGAACTTGGAGTATACTCTGCCTGTGTAGAGGTCAGTGTTGTTATTAAGATCTCCTATTGAGCGGTCGTCGTAGCCTCTCAACGGAACGGTTGACAGGGATGACAGGCCGCTGCCGCCCATGTAGAACGACTCTGTGTAAGGGAAGTAGTCCTCGTCGCTGAACGTTCCGAGGTAGCCGTGCTGGGTTGAGGCGTTCAGCACGAAATCGTTACCCAGATGAAAGTACCAGCTGGATGAGCCGATGAACTTGTAGAAATCAACCGAGCCGGGGAGAGGGCCGCCGGCAAGCTGGGCGGAAAGGGAGTTTTTACTGCCTCGTCGTGGATAGATCGGATTATCGATACTGTTTCGCGTAATGGTCTGCGTGATCGAGAACTCGTCTGCTTTTTCCGGAAGATCATCTGCCTCGACAAAACTTAATAGCTGTCCTTCACTATGCAGGTATTTCAGCTTCCAGTTGATCGAGAAGTAGTCGTCCGGCCAGGAGAGGCGTTTGCCGATATTGAGCGATGCGCCATACTGCTTGATGAGGTTGTTTGAACTGGTGTCTTCTCCATCATCATAGATGTCGTAGTTTCTCTTGACGCTGAAGACCGAGAAGCCTACAGAGGTAGGGGTTCCAAATGCCCATGGTTCGGTGAAGTTCAGCGAAATATTCTGATAGTCCTCATCGCCGAACTGCCACTGGAATCCGAGCTGCTGGCCATCGCCATGAGGCAGGGGATCCCACGATTCACCGCTGAAGAGGTCTTCGAGCGAGAAATTATTGAAGGTGACGCCAAGGGCTCCGGTGAATCCTATATTGCCGCTGTAGCCGACCGAAGCGTTGAAGGTGTCGGTCTGGCGTTCAGTCACGTTGTAGGTGATATCGACGGTATTGTTTTTTTCATTCGGTTCAATATCAGGTCTGATCTCTTCGGGGGCGAAGTAGTTCAGCATGGATATTTCCCTGACGCTTCTGACGACATCTTTCCGGCTGAACATTTCGCCGGGTACCGTCCTGAGTTCTCTGCGGATAATCTGATCTTTGGTCTTGGTGTTGCCTTTGATATTGATTTTACCCAGTCTGAACTGCTCGCCTTCTCTGAGATAGATGTTCAGATCGATCGAGTCGGGCTGGACGACCTGTTCTTCGAGTCTTGATCGGAATGAGAGGTAGCCCCTGTCAAGATAGAGCGAGCCGATGTCACGGTTGTTCTGGGAGAAGTTGAGGCGTTCCTGGATTTTTGTCGCATCGTAGATGTCGCCCTTTTTGATCCCGAAGACATAGTTAAGAGTTTCGGTGGAGGCAAAATCCTTGGTATTGCCGTTCCAGGTGACATTTCTGATATGGTAGACCGGTCCTTCTTCGATATAAATATCGATCAGCAGACCTTTCCTGTTCTGAGTATATGAGATAGAATCGCTGATGATTTTAATGTCACGGTAGCCGTTGTCGCGATAAAAATTCACCAGGAGCTGTTTGTCTTCGTCAAAGGCTCTTGTGTCGAGCTTTGGTTCGCCGAAAACTTTTTTCCACCACGAGTTCTGGCTGGTTTCCTTGAAGATCCCTCTTAGTTTGCCGTCACTGAACGCGTTGTTGCCGTGAAAACGGATCTTTTCGATAACGACTTTCTCATTCTCGTCGATTTCGAAGAGTGCTGCGACCTGATTGCCTGAAAGCTTTTTGATTTCATACGATACGCGGGCTCTCGAATACCCCTTATCTTCATAGGCTTTGGTGATGGCGTTTTTTGCTGTGATAAGGCTCTGCTCATTGAGCTGACGTCCGGTTTTCAGCGCAGCGATTCCCTGTAGCTTTTTGGCGTCAAACTTTTCGTTTCCTTTGAATATGACCTGGTCAAGGACGGGTAGCTCAATAACGACAAAGGTCAGAGCGACCGAGTTGGCGGGTTGCATCTTCTGTTTGACCTGAATGTCGCTGAAAATGTTCTGCTGCCAGAGATACTGAATGGCAAGAGGAATTTCGGCTCCAGGGATTGATATGCTATCGCCTCGTTTCAGCGGCAGACTTTTGGTCAGTTCTTCTGTGCTCATCGACTGAAGGCCTTCAAACGAGATATCAGCAACCCTGTAGGTCGGGGCGGGTCTGGTGTTCTGTCTCTGCTGTGCATAAAGATTTCCCGGTACCATGGTTATGGTGAAGAAAAGCAGGAGCAGAAGGGTCTGAAATGACTGAAATGATCGCTGTTGTTTCATTGAATTACACATCGTTGTTACTGTTACCGGGCTTTATTGTCTTTGAGTTGTTCACTGGTGAGGCCAAAACGTCTTTCCCTCGCACTGAAATCCCGTATCGCTTCATAGAGTTGCTTGCGACGGAATTCCGGCCAGTATGTTCTCGTGAAAAATATTTCTGAATAGGCACTTTGCCAAAGGAGAAAGTTGCTTATCCGCAGCTCTCCGCTCGTCCGGATCAGGAGCTCAGGGTCCGGGATTGCACGGGTTGAAAGATAAGACTCGATCAGTTGTTCGTTGATTTTTTTCGGATCGAGCGCACCCGCCGCCGCCTCTTCAGCTATTTTTCTGCATGCCTGTAAGATATCCCATTTTCCACTATAACTCAACGCAATACTGAGTGTGAGCCCCGTATTCTTTGCGGTAAGCGCGATCGTTTCGTTGAGCGTCTGCTGAACTTTTTCGGGAAGCCTTTCGATATTGCCGATGACGTGAAGCCGGATATTGTTTTCATGCAGTTTTATGGCTTCTTTGCGGAGCACCTTGATCAGAAGCTGCATGAGAGCGGAAATCTCTTTTTCCGGTCTTTTCCAGTTTTCAGTTGAAAAGGTGAAAAGAGTCAGATAGGCGATCTGAAGCTGTGCGCAGGCTTCGACAATGTCGCGAACCGATTCGACGCCTGCGATATGGCCTTCAATGCGTGATTTTCCGTTTTCTTTGGCCCATCGTCCATTCCCGTCCATGATGACGGCGATATGGCGGGGGAGCTGACAGTGCAGTTTCAGGTCCTGTTGCGCAACGCTGTCCTCGGAATTCGATGTTGTTTTAAACCAGTGGGGGGTCAATGAGGTAGAAAAATCCATTTTTGTCGTTCAAGACATTATACGTCGCTTTCAGCAGTAACTTCATGCTGCTATGCCGATATCCTGTAGGGCATTCATTTGCAATCAAAACACATGAGATTGAATTATATGCAGTTATTTATTATTATACAAACTTAACGTTTTTCCGGACCTTCCCGATCTCTCCTGCCACCGAGTGGCGATGATGTTGGCATTGTGCCGGTTTCCTATGATTCCAACAATATTTCAGTTAGCGAATTGTGCAATTTTCCTCATACCGTGATCTGAGAGAGAAACTGCTGGCACGGGAGATGAGCTGCGAGGCTGTTGTAACGGCCTACCTGCAGCGCATCGAAGCGACCCGTGACAGAAACATTTACATTTCTGTTTTTTATGATGAAGCCCTTCGGCAAGCCAGATCGCTTGACCGTAAGCTTGATGCCGGCGAAACGCCGGGTAAGCTTTTCGGTATGCCTATGGCGATCAAGGATAACATCTCTATCGAAGGCACCGGTCTGACCTGTGCGTCGAAGATCCTTTCCAATTATACTGCCGTGTATGACGCAACTGTTATCCGACGCCTGAAGGAGGAGGATGCGGTGTTTCTCGGCAAGGTCAATATGGATGAGTTCGCCATGGGAAGTTCGAATGAAAACTCATCATTCGGACCCGTTCCCAATCCGTATGACAGCACGAAGGTTCCCGGAGGTAGTTCAGGGGGATCGGCTGCAGCAGTGGCCGGCGATCTGGCCCTTGTAGCCCTCGGGTCGGATACCGGCGGATCTGTCCGCCAGCCAGCCGGGTTCTGTAATGTTGTGGGGCTGAAGCCGACCTATGGAAGAATTTCCCGCTATGGCGTGGTCGCGTTCGGTTCTTCTTTTGATCAGATCGGTATTCTGTCAAAGAATGCCGACGATGCGGCCGCTGTTCTTGGCGTTATTGCGGGTAATGACGGGAGCGACGCGACCTCATCCCACAATCAGGTGCCTGATTATGCCGCTGAAATGGAAGGTGTTTCGCTCAGAGGGCTTAAAATCGGTATTCCGAAAGAGTATTTTCCCGAGAGTCTCAACAGTGATGTCGCTTCGGTTATTCAGGAGCGTCTGGATCTGCTCCGTTCGCTCGGTGCTGAAATGATTCCTATTACGCTGCCGGAGAGCGACTATGCTATTGCGGCATATTACATTCTGACAACCGCTGAGGCTTCATCCAATCTTGCACGGTTCGACGGTGCCCGGTACGGGTATCGCTCTGAGAAGTCTTCGGACCTGACCGACATGTACGTGAACTCCAGGACTGAGGGGTTTGGTGAGGAGGTCAAACGCCGGATCATGCTGGGTACCTATGTGCTTTCGGCAGGCTATTATGATACCTATTACAAAAAAGCACAGCAGGTCAGAAGGGTGTTTCTCAACCGATATCGCGAAGCGCTGGCCAACGTCGATGTCATTGCCGGTCCTACCTCGCCTTTTCCTCCTTTTGGCATAGGCGATAAGATGGATGATCCTCTTGAAATGTATCTTGCCGATGTGTTTACCGTTCCTGCAAGTATCGCGGGCATTCCTGCACTGAGCGTTCCTGTCGGTTTCGACAGTTCCGGCCTTCCAGTCGGGATGCAGCTGATCGGTAATTTCTTTGAAGAGGGGAAACTGCTCGGTACGGCAAGGGCCGTTCAGAATGCCGGAAAGGTATAACTTCAGTTTTATCAATAATTCAACAGGCGAACTATTATGAGTGTATTGGTCAATAAAGATACCAGGTTGGTAGTACAGGGAATAACCGGGGGAGAAGGTACGTTCCATACGTCACAGATCCTCGAATATGGCACGAACGTTGTTGCCGGTGTGACGCCGGGCAAAGGTGGCCTTCAGTACAACGGCAATGAGAAGGATGCTTTCTGTCGTCCGGTTCCTGTCTATAATACGGTCAAAGACGCTGTCGAAGAGGCCGGCGCCAATGCTTCGGTTATTTTTGTCCCTGCGCCCTTTGCAGCTGATGCTATCATGGAGGCGGCTGAAGCCGGTTTGAAGGTTATTATCTGTATTACCGAGGGGATTCCTGTCAACGATATGATGAAAGCCTACAATTATGTTCAGGAAAAAGGAGCGGTTCTTATCGGGCCGAACTGTCCTGGCGTCATTACCCCTGATGAGGCGAAAGTCGGCATCATGCCTGGTTTTATTCATAAAAAAGGCACGATCGGTGTTGTCTCACGCAGCGGAACGCTGACCTATGAAGCTGTGCATCAGCTGACAGACGTTGGTCTGGGCCAGTCCACCTGTATCGGTATTGGTGGTGATCCAATTATCGGTACCCGTTTTATTGACGCGATCAAGCTCTTCGCAAAGGATGATGAAACCGAAGGACTTATCATGATCGGCGAAATCGGCGGTACCGCGGAAGAGGAAGCGGCAGAGTATATTAAACGACATTTCAAAAAACCTGTCGTTGGCTTTATTGCAGGTCGTACAGCCCCTCCCGGCAGAAGAATGGGCCATGCCGGAGCAATTGTATCGGGTGGTAAGGGAACTGCTGATGAGAAAATCAAGGCGATGGAGAGAGCAGGTATTCACGTTGTTGAAAACCCGGCCGACATTGGTGACGCCATGCTCAAAGCCCTCGGCAGAGCGTAACAGCATAAAACCTTTCTGACGTGCAGAACCCCCTTCATACAGGGGGTTTCTGCGTTGGTGGAGAATGGTGAAGAGGGGTGACCAGTGACCGGTGACCGTTCACCAATCACTATTCACAGATTTCTGTCCACGAATTGACACGAATGTGCACGAATTGAAGAGAGGGTCTGGTTTGTTATTCGTTATCCGTGACCGGTGACCAGTTACCGTTCACCAATCACTATTCACAGATTTCTGTCCACGAATTGACACGAATTTGCACGAATTGAAGAAAGCATCTGATTCGTGACCAGTTACCATTCACTAATCACCAGTCACCAATTATTCTACAGTCCTTGTGTGACGAGGTCGTGAATGTGAATGATGCCGACCGGTCTTTCGTCGTTATCGCAGACCATG
>Ga0272443_10002044_pt1 | contig 27020 bp, 22 predicted proteins | sample SSMAcet12_FD_193581 | JGI IMG/M metagenome (GOLD analysis project Ga0272443, IMG submission 193581) | Marine sediment archaeal communities from Little Sippewissett salt marsh, Falmouth, MA, United States - SSM-Acet-12 | ecosystem: Environmental > Aquatic > Marine > Wetlands > Sediment ... | reverse complement strand
CCTGAATATTCAATGAGCTTAAATTTTTGAAAGCTTCTATTCCGGCCAGGTTCGAAATCTCACCAAGTGAGGTGCAACTTATAAGGTTACAATCAAATTCTCCTTCCACATCTAAAAATGTGACAGCTTCAGCTTCAGCATAGCTTATAATGCTGTCATAGTTGGTATCAACTCCCTCGATAATAAGGCGTTGCAGGAAGACGGGATCCGGGATATTTACCGGAGTAGTATATGATATTGCATAGCCAATCTGTGGACGCGCCTGGGTAGGAGGGGTATGAAAACATGAGAACCAGAAATGATACGCTTCATTAAACTTCAAAACACTTCCACCATAGATACACTTCCCCCAAATGAAAGAATCATCTAAAATCGGATTCTCCGGCCACCTGGTCCAGGCAATACCATCATCAGAGGTGGCATACCCGATTTGCTGCGGTGTGTCTGAGGTTATAGGACCCCTTAAACCTGTGTACCACATTTCATAACCTGAATCGGTAGGAAGAATAATCGGATCAATAACCCTGTGCGCATCCCAGGAAGAAGATGAACCAACCTTCAGCACAGGATCACTGTTTGCGTAGATAGCATCAGTCGATGCAGGATCGTCGTATTTTGTCCAGTGTATGCCATCCGGAGATGTTGCCATACCGATCTGAGGAAGGGACTCCTCCTGAGCCGGAAAACCCGGTTTTCCTGCCCAGAACCACATTTTGTACTCATTGTCCTCCTTAATAACAGTATGTGGCACAATAAAATCTGAATCCCAGCCTGATTCCGTTCCAACCTCCAGTACAGGTTCCGGATGTTTGAACCAGGTTTTACCATCCAGGGATGCTGCATAACCGATCTTTTTTGACGGAGAAATATCATGGCCCGAGGGTGGCCGTGTCCATGCTGCGCCATACCACATTTTTAGTGTATCACCATCTTTAATCACAGCACATTCGAATAATTTACCCCCTTCCCATTCCAGTTCAGCCTGGAGAACAGGATTTCCACTGAATTTATTCCAATTAATCCCGTTTACTGACCAGGCATAACCTATTTTTCCTGTTGTCGATTCAGTCCAAATGCTTTCATCATGCCCAGTATACCACATTCGCAACGTATCCCCGTCCCTGATCACTGCCGGATTCCATATTACGGCATCATCCCATGCACCATCTGCCCCGTAGCTCAGCACGGGCTGACCCACAGCATCGCTAAAATGTATCTGTCCGAAAGAAGTCAGAGGACAGGATGAAATGATAACGTAGATCGTTACGCTGAGAATCAATCGAATATTTACAATTCTTTTACCGATGAAATTTATGGATGGGTACATGGCTATCAGGATTAGTCAGGTTAGTCAATGAATGAAGATTGGTTATGAACAAGTTAAAACAAACGATCCTGAGGCGTTACAGACTATGTTTCCGAAAATTTAAAGTTTGTGCAGGATCCTGAACGATTGTTGCAGGAGTTAAGAATATGTTGCAATGGTTTTTTTGAAGCCCTGCTGAAGGAATGAGTTGACCTGATCGATTTCAGAGGGAGTGAGGGTTCAGTTCTTCCAGTTCTTCGATTAATGGCCCGATCCGTTTTTGCTGTTTCTGAAAGGTATCCTCCAGGTGCTTTAAGATGCTCTGAAATTCAGGGCTTGTTCTGATATTTTCAAATCCGGACCAGTTGACCAGAATGTTAATATATCCATAGTCTATTGTTTCGAGCGCCTTCAAATTTTCCAGGTATTCAAGTGCTTTATTCTCATCACCAAGAGCAAGATAAATACATGCAATGTAAAAATGAGAATAAAATCTTAGGGAGCCGGGCGTTGCATATTCAATATTCTTCAATCTTCGGGAAAGAGCTCCCTTGAAATGGTAATCTGCCTCTGTCTCATAACCATTCATCGCATATGTATATCCTGAAAGGTACCGGGGTCTGACTATCCCCCCTTTCTGCTTTACAAGGTCCTCTGAAACGACCAGGTAATATAGTGCATTTGCATAATCCTCCAGCCACAAATAACACAGTGCAATTAACCAGCAATAATAGCTATCTGCAGAATCCAGGTTACTTGTTTTTTTTGCGTAATTCAACGCAACCTCGAAGTTCCCCTGATATATTTCTAAGGAAACCATGTGATGAAGATATTCCACCGAATCATTATTGAAATCAAACAGCTGTTTTGCCATTAACTTTTCATGTTCAGGGTACCCTGTATGTCTGAAAACAACCATCATTGTTCTCAGCAGATAAGGTGGTACGATGATCTCTTCCGGCTTTAACCGAAGGTATTTCAGATAATTTTCAATGGCACCATGGTAATCTTCTACGGAATAATCTTCCACATGAGAGAATCTCATTACCTTTTCCTGATAATCCATGTAGGTCAGCTCACCATGATCCGGGAGTCTTTCATGGATTTGCCCGGCATCCTGATGCCTTCCGCTTCTCTCGAAATATGCTGCTTTGAGTTTCAGGGCACCCGTATTTTTACCGTCATAAAGCAATGCCCTGTCCAGCATGACCAGGCCAGAATCCAGGTATTTCTGTCCTTTGTCCGGATTCAGGTATGAACGGGACCAGTAAAAATTATTAATATATATTGAACCCAACTCTGCATATGCATCGGAGAATGTGGCATCCAGCTCAATCGCCCGTTCGAACAACTGTTTGGCCTTGATGATTGCATCATTTTTACTTTTTATATCCGGACTGTAGTAGCTTATATTCATATAATTTCTTCCAAGCATAAACAAATTATACGCAGCAAGATTTTCAGTGGGATTCCTTTCTATTTGTTCTTTTTCCCTGGATGCCAGTTCCGCTTTCAGATCATGGGTGACAGTCAGGGTCACTTCTTTTTGCACTTCAAAAATATTTTCCAGCGAGATTTCCTTTTCAAACGGCTCTGACCACAGATGTTTGTTGTTGCGGGTATCATTGAGTTGGAGCCTGATCCATGTGCTGCCCTGAATGGTGTCAGCACTGCATGCAAGGATATAATTCACATTCAGCTCTTTACCGATTTCCCGGTAGGTTTTATCGGTATTGCGGTATCTTTCGATGGAAGTTCTGGATACGACGGTCAGGTCCTCGACCAACCCGAGGTTGTACCGGATCTCATTCATCAGGCCGTCAAATAGAAAAGCATTCCCGGCTTCCGGATTGCTGTCACTGTAGGGCAGTACAGCGATTGTCCTTTCCCTGACAAAAGGATTGGGTATGGTCGGACCAAGTAACAGGATCAGAACAATGGCTGATACAACCGTTACCAGGGCGACAATGATCCATAATCTGGCTGTCCTGGTAGAACGCTTCTCCTGTTTGCCCTTTGGTGACCTGACGTCATATGGAAGTGTTTCTGTCGCTTCAATTTTGCTGTATTTGCTCGGAGGAACATCGTAATAGTCGTTGAAACATTTGGTAAAATATGTAAGGCTGCTAAAGCCTGATGCAACAGACACCTCTGATATTGTCATTGAAGACTCCCGGAGAAGTTCCAAAGCTCTTTTCAGACGTATCCCGCGTATAAACTGGCTGGCGGTAATGTTTGTGATGGCTTTTACCCTGCGATGAAGATTGGACCTGCTCATGCCCATTTCCCGGGCCAGTTCTGAAACCCCGAAATGCTCATCGCTCAGATTGGCTTCAATGACCTCAGTAAGCTTGGACAATATCGAGTCCTTTTCGGACTGATTGAATTCCATTTTCTCGGAGAAGATTTTACAGCTCTTTGATAGCAAGGAATCTGTAGGTAAATTACAAAATAAGAGTAGTAATTACAATGAATGAATGTTAAATAGAATTTGTTACATTTTAATAAGAACATCTAAGAGATCCGCGAAACCTGCCTGGCCAAACTTGGAGTTAATGAAAGCTTTCCCTTCGATGAGAGCACTCTGGTCTATAAAGTGATGAATAAAGGAGTTTGTTAGGCACTCATGTATTTTCCTTATAACTCAACACGAATATTACTTATAATCAATAAAATAGTTTTGTGAAAGAAGAATATCTTCCAGCTTACAATAAAGAATTTGAGGGGGGAATGTAAGTATATTACATTGAATGAAAAAGAGGTTACTTTGAGGGTAATTGCCGGTTTACAATAAACTCAGTGAACAGGGTGAATTTAATATCGAATATTCAAATGATTGGATTGTAAATTGAAAGTTAGTGTGAAAATTCGGGGAGTATGTTCTGGTCTTCAAGGTCATGAACAAGATGTTCGCCCTCACTGGCCTGGAAGGGGATCCACCCTACGTGAACCTGAAATGCGATCCCGAACGGGCCATCGAATTAAGGGAGCAATATGAAGCCATTCAACCGGGTTGGCACATGAACAAGGTCATATAGCTATTATTTAAATCGCAGCTATAATTTCCGGTTCCGGAAATACGGTTTTATGCCTTTGAAACACGAAACATGTTGCACTGATATTTTGTATATTTACAGTACACTACAGGTGTATCAGAGGTGGAAATACAATATATCGAAATAGGTGGAAAGAAAGGGAAGGTGCGATTGCGCCAATCACTGTTTTGGGATGTGCCTCCACAAACATTGGATTTAGATAAGAATAAAAGACTGATTCTTGAAAGGGTGTTTTCCAGGGGGAACATTGATGAATTTCGTTCAATCAATCAGTGTTATTCCAGAGAAGAAATTCGTGAAGCAGTTAAAAGGATTGGTTACCTGGACAAAAAAACGCTCCATTTCCTTTCAAAAACTTACCAGATCAAACCCGGTGATTTCATATGCTACAAAAAGAATCTGTAGATAAAGCAGTTCTTGATTTAATCCTTTCACTGATGGGAAAGGATTATCTGCAGGATTTTATGCTTGTAGGTGGAACCGGACTTGCTTTGATAATAGGTCATAGAAAATCCATGGATATTGATCTGTTTGCATCTAAGGATTTTGACGAGGTAAGCCTCTTGGAGAAGCTTGAAACTGATTTCAATTTCCAGCTGGATTTTTTAGAGGGGAATACAATCAAAGGCAATGTAGAGGGAGCAAAAGTGGATTTTATTGCCCATAAGTATCCCACAATTGGTCGTACAATTGAAGAAGATGGCATACGTATCCAATCTGTGGATGACATTTCAGCTATGAAGGTTAACTCTGTAGCTAACGATGGTACAAGAGCAAAAGATTTCATAGACCTGTATTTCCTGCTGGCTGATCATAAGTATGATGTTGAAAGGTTACTGAGCAATTATAAAGCAAAATACTCCCAGCGGAATGCCCTGCATGCCTTGAAAAGCTTGAATTACTTTGAAGATGTAGAAGTAAGTGACTGGCCCGAATTGATAAAAAATAAAGAAACAAACTGGGATGAGATCCGGGAATTTCTGGATAAAGCATGTGAATTATATATCAGGAAGATTAGCTGACCGGAATGATGAACATCGAAGAGATCCGCGACTACTGCCTGTCCAAACCCGGCGTCACTGAAGGCTTCCCATTCGGGGAGGATGTGCTGGTATTCAAGGTCATGAACAAGATGTTCGCACTCACAGGACTGGAAGGCGATCCGCCCTACGTAAACCTGAAATGCGATCCGGAGCGGGCCATCGAACTAAGGGAAGAGTATGAGGACATCCGGCCCGGCTGGCATATGAACAAGGCTCAGTGGAATTCGGTATATTTTACCGGTGGCCTTCCCCGCGACCTGGTACTGGAACTGATCGATCACTCTTATGAATTGATAGTCCAGGGACTGAAGCAGAAGGACCGGGAGGCGTTGGGCAGATGAATATACTGGAAAGTCCTGGCAGCACCTGATTAGCTCAATCCCTGCACATGACCAGACGCGAGACGGTTCTGGTGTTCCCGCAGGTCATCTCCACCAGGTAGGGTCCGGGAGTAAAGCTCTCAGCATTAATGGCGATCCTGTGGGTACCTGCAGGTGGTTTTCCACAGAAAAGCATCCTTCGATAGCCATCCAGGCTGACCAGGCTAACTGATACTGCTTTCTCCCCGTCAGAGGTGAATTCAATATATCCATTCCGCGTGACTGGATTTGGGTTGATGTCAATGACTGGTCCATACTCACCCGGGGGACCAGCATGCCCGGTTCCGGATGCTATGTCCAGCTTCCCGACACCTGCGCAATTCATGACCAGTTCGGGTACTTCTGAAGCTTCATGCAGGATATCCTCATATTCATAGGGGATATCCGCAACGCAGGCCGGCAGTTCATGTGTATTCTCGATAGATTCAAACCAGCTGTTTTCCAGAATATTGCCGATTACCTCACCTCCCCCGAGGATATCACTGTAGGCCGATACCCAGGGATTCCTGGTATCCAGGAAATAGTTATTTTCTATGCGGGCACAGGCATTGATCCTGGAATTGATGGCTGTGGAAGCGATCTTCACGTAATAGTTATTGAAAAAATGCCCGGTACTCGCCCTGAAGAGCGGGAGACGGGAATTACAGTTATAGAACCAGTTGTGGTGCATGGTAAGTTTCCGGTCATGGGTATCCCCTTCCGAGCTCCCCACCAGAGCAGTCTTCCAGCTGTCATGCAGATAATTCCATGAATAGGTGAGGTACTCACAATCACTTTTGGCATCCAGCAATCCGTCATAATAATCCTTGTCCACCCCTTCGAACTCGTTGTATAGTTCACAGTGATCGATCCAGATATGGTCTGCAGGACCTTCGATCCCGATACAATCCTTTTCGCCGGTGAGCACATGATGAACCTTAAGGTTCCGGAGAATGATATTGCTGGCTCTCCTTACCTTCAGGCCGATCCCGTTGAATTCGGCCCCCTCACCGGTTCCGAGGATAGTCAGGTTATCCACATCTTTGACATCCATCTTGCTCAGTCCTTCTGAATTACCCGGTGTGATCACACCACTGACCAGGATCACTCTTGGAGCGGGATTGTCCCTGACCTCATTGATGGCATCCTGGAGCTGGTTCCCCGTACTAACCAGAACCGTATCCCCGCCTTCACCACCGCTGGTGGTCCCGTTCACAGTGGCAAAACCGGCAACCCGGAACATGATTGGTTCCTGGGCTTCTGACTGAAAGAACAGCAATACAAGATGTGTGGTAATAATTAAAATAAGGAGCTTACGGTCCATGGCGTTGCCAGCGGTAAAAATTTTGATTCTTCTTTTACGGGATCAGGGCGTGATCAGGTTACATCCACGGACATCATTTTTCATGGGCGCCGGGATGGGGGAAAGATCAGGAATTTGACAATTCCTTAAAAAAGAGCTGAAAAACTGTCCCTTGCCCTGATCCGGATACGAGAATGATTTCACCATGATGTGCATTCATGATCTGTTTGGCAAGGCTCAGGCCGATACCACTGCCTCCTTCCCGGGTGGTAAAAAAGGGTACAAAAATAGAGTCCCTGATCTCGGGGGGAATCCCCGGTCCGTTGTCCTGTACTTCCAGGATCACCTTTTCATTTTCAGCATATGCATTTAGTGTGATGGTCGGATCTGAAGTTTGATCCAGGGCACGGATGGCATTATTGAGTAGGTTGATTAGCATCTGGCTAACCAGCTGTTCGTCGGCGTACAGTTCGAGGTCATCAGGATCAACTCTGAGCAATAATTGAATCGATTTCGTAGTGAAGATCTCGGAGAAATGCAATTCCATTTCCCTGAATAATTTAAGGACACTGAGCCTGTTCTTGTCAGGAGCCGGGACCTGTTCAAGCGCTTTGTAGGATTCTGAGAATCTTGAGAGTCCCTCGCTTTTATTGTGAATGATCTCAAGCATTGACAGCGCATCTTCCAGGTCGCCATCTTCAAGGATCACCCGGTTTTTTTTAGTGCTTTCAGGTTTCAGATACCCCAGCAATTTTGAGCTGAGCAACCTGAATGACACCACAGAACCGGTAATCTCGTGCACCACCACCCGGATCAATTTCTGCCAGGCGGCCATTTCGGTTTTTTCTATATCACTTGTGATATCCCTGAAAGAAGCCACAGTGATCCGTGTGTTTTCCATCCTGAAACTGCTGGTCAGGATGGATATATGTCTGATCTTCCGGGAAACTTTGATCCTGATAAGAAACTGCTCTCCTGGAAGGAGATCCTCCAGCAATCCCGGAAGCCCGGGGTCGGCTTTTTCAAGATCACACAGCACAGCGATTGCCTGTATGCCCAGCAGGTTGCGCAGCGCCCTGTTGCATAAGCGTATCGTTCCCGTCTCATCGAAAGCCAGCAATCCGGTTCCGATATGCTGTAAGGTATGCATGAAGAACTGGTGTTCCCGTTCTTTTTCGATGCGGACCAGCCTGAAATTTGCATTGATCTCGTTGAACTGATCGTATAGCTTTCCGAGGAAAGGGTCCGCAGATCTTCCCGGATAGGTCTGGCTCATATCCATGGCCCTGATGGCTGACAGGAAACGGTCTGTATCACGCCGCATCCGGTGTAGGAGATGGACCAGGATGACCACCAGAAAGATCCATACAAGGAGCAGTCCGGCCGAGGTGACGCGCAGAAATGGTTCACCCAGGGACCATATGAAAAGGGCCCCGGTTGCAGACGAGAATATCCCAACCAGGACCACCTTGATGTCAAGTCTTTTGAATACCATATTTCCTGATTTTTGAATACAGTGTTGTGCGGTCAATGCCCAGCTTCATGGCACACTGGCGGATATTCCACTGGTATTGTGTCAGCACATGTTCAATAATCTTCCTCTCGTGATCTTTCAGATTGTATTGATCAACGGGAATGGCACGGGATAAAAACCTTTCGGTGACCAAAACGTCCAATGGTCCGATGAGGTGAGAGTCAGCCAGGATCACCGCTCTTTCGATCACATGTTTCAATTCACGAATATTTCCGGGCCATGTGTGTTTTTTAAGACGTTCGTGGGCGGGTTGACTCAGACGGAGACCGGGTTTTCCGTATTTGGTCCCGAATTGGCGCAAAAAATGCTCGGCCAGGACCGGGATATCCAGCGCACGGTCCCGCAGGGGTGGCACTTCTATCTGAATGGTATTGATCCTGTACAACAGGTCTTCCCGGAATTCACCTGATTCTATCTTCCGGGATATGGGGACATTGGTGGCACAGATCAGGCGGATGTCGACCGGTACCGGACGGTTTGAACCCACCCTGATGATCTGCCTGTTCTGAATGGCTGAAAGAAGCTTGGTTTGCAGATGAACCGGAAGGTTGCCAATCTCATCCAGAAAAAGTGTACCTCCGGAAGCCACCTCAAACCGGCCTTTGCGGTCAGAAGTCGCACCGGTAAATGCACCCTTCACATGACCGAAAAGTTCAGATTCCAGCAGGTTCTCCGCCAGGGAACCCAGATCAACGGTCACGAATAATTCATCCCGCCTGGCGGAGGTTCTGTGTATCTCCCTTGCAATGATCTCCTTCCCAGAGCCGTTTTCCCCGAGGATCAATACAGAGGCATCCGTTCCTTTTATTTTCTCGATGGTATTGTATATTCTCTGAATGGCCGGGGAGTGGGTCCTGCATAGATTCAGGTCCTTCTGCAATTCCTGTGAAAGATGCTGCTTCTGGTTTTGCAGCCTTTTTACCTCAAGTTTCGACTGGTGCAGTCGGTATGCGGAAATGATGGTGGAAAGTATTTTCTTTTCATCCCACGATTTCTGAATAAAATCCGCAGCACCTTCTTTCATCGCCTTAACGGCCAGCTCCACATCCCCGTAAGCCGTGATGAACACCACTGTGGCATCCTGGTCTGTTTCCCGGATCCTTTTCAGCCAGTAGAGCCCCTCATTTCCGCTGCTGATACCGGCACTGAAGTTCATATCCAGCAGGATCAGATCATACCGGGACCGTGATAACAGATCAGGAAGCTGATTAGGATTGCTCAGGGTATCAATGGTCTCAAAATGCCCGGAAAGAAAGTACTTGAAAGTCATTAACAATTCTTCTTTATCATCCACGATCAATATCTTACCTTTATTCTTCATAATCCCTGACGTTTTTGGCTGCATATTCAATCAAGTTAAGTGAAATGTGGGGATTTACCACATGTAATGTAGTAATCCTCAACATAACATGTATCCGTGTAATATCTAAACCTCATTGAATCAAATAATTAGCAAGACTGGTATTTGATTTGGTACCGAGAAAATAGCATTGAAAACATTGAACCTGTGCTTATCCGGAACTATATCGTCACCGCTTGGAGGATGGTCAGGAGAAATCCTCTTTTCACCCTTATCAATGTCAGCGGCCTTGCAATTGGCCTTGCCTGTTCGCTCCTTATATTTCTATGGGTCTTTGACGAGATCAGTTATGACAGGTTTCACGAGAACAGGAAAAGGATATTCAGACTCAACTCGGTGTTTGATGAGGAACCGGACCGTGTCTGGAACACTTCTCCCTTTCCGCTGGCACCGGCACTTTCGGACACCTATCCCTTTGTAGAAGCCTATACGAGGAAATTGCAGTATCCGGCCATGTTACATTATGAGGAGAAATCCCATTTCGCAAGCGGGGGCATGCTGGTGGATCCGGGATTTTTCAGGATGTTCTCCTACCTGGTCGTGGATGGCCGGCCCGGGGAACTGCTGAGGGACAGGCAGCAGATCGTATTGACAGAGTCGCTGTCCAGAACGATGTTCGAGGGGGAGGATCCAATGGGCAAGATCATCAGCATCGATGAAATGACCCATCTCACCGTCATGGGGATCATGGCGGATCCCCCCCGGAATTCGGAGTTTCAGTTCTCCTTCCTGGCATCCATAGAGCTCCTTCCACCGGAAAGATTGGACAGCCCCTCCATGGACGTGTACTCTTATATCATGGTTGACCGTCAGACCAGCCCGGAAGAGGCGCATGATCGTCTGGCCGGTTATTATAAAACTGTTGATTCCACCTCCACAGGCAGGATCGTATTGCAGCCGTTTGCCAATATCCATCTGCGGGAGGCCGGTAACAGCGGCCTGTCTGAATATCTCAGGCTATTCGGTTCGGTGGCCATCCTGATCATTGTGGTGGCCTGCATCAATTATATGAACCTGAGCACAATCAGGTCGGTGGAACGGGCAAGGGAGATTGCCATCCGAAAGATCACCGGTGCAAGTCCACGGGCCATCAGGAGCCAGTTCTATTTGGAACCCGCAATGATCACACTCATTGCCCTGTTCCTGGCTTTCGTGCTGGTGGAGCTGTTCAGGGTGCCTTTTAATACCGTCACGGGAAAGCACATCCTGATCGATTACAGCGATCCGGTGTTGTGGCTGATCCTCGGGGGTATTTACCTGGTAACCGTGCTGCTTTCAGGATTATATCCTGCCATTCAGTCAGGAAGGTATCATCCGGTCCGGATCATGACCGACAGGTTTCAAGGGGGAAAGGGAAGCATGAGACTCCGCAGTCTGCTGGTCATTTTTCAGTTTACGGTCTCTACCCTCCTGATCATTGCTGCCATCACAATGGACCGGCAGCTTCGTTACATCAACCAGCGTGACGCAGGTTATGATAAGGAAAACCTGCTGATTGTCAGATTCGGCCCGCCGTTTACGGAACAGTTTGATCTGATAAAACAGAAACTGCTGGAGATTCCGGGGATTGTTACCGTCACGGGCTCATCCCTGTTGCCCTGCAACGTAAACTGGGAGGTTTCCCTGGACTGGTCCGGGAATAAAACCTTTGAACAGTTGCCCATTAAGTACCTCATGGTGGATTATGATTTTACGGAAACCATGGGCATGGATCTTGTCGCAGGACGTTCATTTTCAGCAATGTTCCCATCGGATGATTCCGTTGCATACATCGTGAATGAATCTGCGGTGAAAGCCATGCAGCTTGCTGAACCGGTAGGTACATCCATCACGTTTGTACACCCTGATTTTCCCGAACAGTTGAGGAAAGGGAAGATCATCGGTGTGGTGAGGGATTTTCATGCAGGCACATTCCATCAAATGATCCCTCCCCTGGTCATAAGGATTTACAGGCCATGGTTTAATTACCTGATCGTGAAAATAATTCCGGAAGAGGCACCGGCTGCTATAGCTTACATGGAAAGACTGACCGGCGAATTGGCCCCCGGTTACCCTTTTGATTATACCTTTTTCAAGGATGAATACTCCGAACTGTACCATCCAGAACGCAGGATGAATACCCTGATCAAGCTCTTTGCATTGCTGGCCATAGCCATCTCATCCTTCGGTGTGCTGGGATTATCCTCATACGCGGCATTGAGAAGGACCAAGGAGATCGGGATCAGGAAGGTCAACGGCGCCAGCAGTCCTGCAATATTGCGGATCCTGATTTTTAACAACACACGGTATGTATTCCTGTCGGTGCTCATCGCTGTTCCGGCAGGCTGGTTGCTGATGAGCAGGTGGTTGAGAAGTTACGCCTACCAGGTCGGACTTTCCTGGTGGATTTTCGTTCTGGCAGGGCTTATTGCCCTGATCATATCCCTGGTCGCCACAGCCATCCAGGTTTATCGGAAAGCGACCACAAATCCGGTAAAAAGCCTCAGGTATGAATAGGGCCTCAGAGGTTGATCGCATGCATCCGCAGATTTATATTACCGGTCATTTTCTTACTCCTGTCACCTCTGGAGAAGGGCCCGGGCCGTTCAGGGGACCAAAAGATTGCATCCGCGCACATCGGCGTGGTCAAAACGGCCCGTCACCTCGAAGCGGCCATCCCCGTATACTGTCCCCAGGTCGTCTGTGGCAATGAAGGCGCAGCTATAAAGGTTGGCCAGGTCGATGATGTTGAGCCCGCCCTTTGCAGAGATTTTTTCCGGATCGCGGGGGAGATCATCCTCCGGGTGCGTCAGAATGGTCAGCGGGTCGTTGGGATCGCGGGTCATCACCCTCATCCAGGGGGGCGACCGGAAGATCCCCCGGCCTGGTGAATACGCCTGGGAAAGCAGTTCGGTCATCCCGTACTCTGAGTGGATGGCTGGGAGTGAGAATGCATCAGATAGCAAACTGTGCAGCTCGCTGCGGACCGTTTCTTTCCGCCGCCCTTTCATCCCGCCGGTCTCCATCACGATGATATGATCGCCCAGTTCCACGGGGTATTTCTCCGCCAGGTCCGCCAGTGCGAAGCTCACACCCAGCAGCAGGGTGGGGTGGTGGTCCCCGTTGCGGCGTTCGAGCATGCCGGCCAGCTCGTCCAGCCGGTCCAGGTAGAACCCGCTGTCGGGATGTCCTGACTGGCAGATCAGCTGGTCCATCATGTAAACCAGCGATGAAGTCTTCCGTTCCAGGTATGATGGCAGCAGCGCCAGGAAGCAGTATTTTTCCGGGGGACCGTAAAATTGTCTGAAAGTGCGGAATATGCTGAACCTGTAAAGAGAAGCATCGGCCACATGGTGTCTGGAGGGAGTGGCCGTGGTGGTCCCACTGCTTTCAAAGGTCACTTCCGGATCCCTGTCGCCGCAGACCACCCGGTGTGACCTGAAAAACCCGACGGGAAGGAACGGGATCTCTTCTGGCTCAACGATCCCGCGGGTATCCACCCCGAGCCGGGAAAGGTATTCCCGGTACACCGGATTGTGAGCAGCCTGGAAATGAAAAACCTCCAGGGCTCTGGCCCTGAAGGCTTTGTCCGTATCGATCTGGAAAATGGCCTGTGGCAGTGCAGGGTCCATCACAGCGCAGAGGTTGTTATCCCCGGATGGCCTTGATGCCCGGCAGGACCTTGCCTTCGATATATTCCAGCATAGCCCCTCCCCCGGTGGACACATAGCTCACCCGGTCGGTCAGTCCGAATTTGTTCACGGCTGCTACCGAGTCCCCTCCCCCCACCAGGCTAAAGGCTCCTTTTTCGGTGGATGCGGCAATGGCTTTCGCAATTTCCACGGTTCCTTTCTGGAAATTGGGCATTTCGAAGACCCCCATGGGACCGTTCCAGAGGATGGTTTTTGAATCCATGATCACCCGGGTGAACAGGGCAATGGTCTCATCCCCGATATCCAGTCCCATATAGCCCTCCTTGCCGTTGTCAATGGAAACTTTTTCAGTGGCAGCATCGTTCTCGAACTTGTCGGCCAGTACCTGGTCCACCGGCAGCAGGAGGTTCACTCCTTTTTCTTCGGCCTTTTGCACCAGCCCTTTTGCCACATCCAGCGACTCCTCCTCGCACAGTGAATTTCCCACTTCACCCCCCCTGGCCCTGATAAAGGTATAGGTCATCCCGCCGCCGATGATCAGGTTATCCACTTTGTCCAGCAGGTTCTCGATCACCTGGATCTTATCCGAAACCTTGGCCCCGCCCATGAGGGCCGTGAAGGGTTTTTCAGCGTGGTGCAGTACTTTGTCCATGGCCTCGATTTCCTTGTTGATCAGGTAGCCGAACATCTTCGACGCATCGTCGAAATAGTCTGCGATCACCGCTGTGGAAGCATGGGCGCGGTGGGCCGTCCCGAAGGCATCATTCACATAGACATCCGCGAATGCTGAAAGTTTCTTCGCAAATTCTTTGGTAGCCGCTTTCTCCTCGTCCGTTTTGATCTTGTCTTCGGCCGAATGGAACCTGAGGTTTTCCAGGAGGAGCACATCCCCCGGCTTCAGGTTCGCACCCATGGACCGGGCCTCCTCCCCGATGCAGTCCTCTGCAAAAAGGATCTTCTTCCCCAGGTGTTCTGACAGAACGGGGATCACATGCCTGAGTGAGAATTTCTCTTCCGGTCCCGATTTGGGACGTCCCAGGTGGGACATCAGGATCGCGGATCCGCCATCACCGAGCACTTTATTAATGGTAGGAAGCGCCCCGCGGATGCGGGTGTCGTCGGTCACCTCGTACTGTGCCCCCAGCGGCACGTTAAAGTCCACCCGGATGATGGCCTTCTTCCCTTTAAAATTGTAATTATCAATCGTTTGCATAGTATTGAATTTTATGGATGAAATTCTGATTCGGTTCGGAAATCCAAAGGTAAGAAAGAAAATCTTTTTGGCTACATTTACAGACCGGAAAGCACAATGTTATTCAGTGATATCATCGGACAGCAGGAGGTAAAGCGAAGCCTCCTCGAGTGGGTCAGGAATGACCGCATCCCCCATGCCATGTTGTTTTTCGGTCCGCCGGGGACCGGCAAGCTGGCCATGGCTGTGGCACTCGCGCAGTACGTATCATGCAGGGAGAGGAAGGAAGGGGACTCCTGCGGGGTCTGCCCCTCCTGTGTGAAGTTCGCAAAGCTGGTACATCCCGACCTGCATTTCGTGCTTCCTGTGATGAACACCCAGCGGGTGACCGGGAAGCCGGTCACCGATGATTTCATCGAATCATGGAGAGAGGCCTTCATTTCATACCCCTATCTTTCGGAATACCAGTGGTATGAGGCCATCGGGGCGGAGAACAAACAGGGATTCATCAGCAAGAACGAGAGCCAGCAGATCATCCGGAAGCTGGGATACAAACCCTATGAGTCAGATTTCAGGATGGTGATCATCTGGCTACCCGAGAAATTGCATCCGGCAGCTGCCAACAGCCTGCTCAAGCTGGTGGAGGAACCACCGGAAGGGACGATCATCCTCCTGGTCTCTGAAAACACCGACCAGATCCTGCCGACCATCCTGAGCAGGACCCAGCTGCTGTTCGTCCCTCCGCTTTCAAAGGAAAAGATCAGGGAAGGATTGTCGAAGCGTTCGGATGCCGATCCTGCCCTGGTGGAGGATGCCATCCGGAAGGCCAACGGGAATTACAACACCGCACTGCAGACCCTGGAGCAGGATGAGCAGGAGCAGGTTTATTTCGATTATTTTACCGGATTGATGAGGCTTTGCTACAAACGCGAGATCATCGCGATCAGCGACTGGGTGGACGGGGTGGCGGTTTTGGGAAGGGAACGGCAGAAACAGCTGCTGGATTACTCCATCAGGCTTCTGAGGGAGAATTTCATCCTCCGGCTGAAACAGGACCGGTTAAATTACATGTCGGCAAAAGAGGCGGAATTTTCTGAAAAATTCAATCTGTTCATTCATGAAGGAAATATCCGGGAACTGTTGGAATCATTCACGCTGGCCGCTAACCATATCGAGGCCAACGGAAATGCCAGGATCGTGTTGATGGACCTTTCAATCAGCGTGGTCAGGCTGCTGATGCAGAAGTCTCCCGTCACCGGGTAGAGGGTTTTGATTTGGGGAACCGAATCGCTATTTTTGCCATGGATCGTCAATACCTGCAATTCTGATTATGGAAAGCCTGAAGGCAAGGGGATGTTGCTCGGAGCAGCAACTTGATATCGGAGGGGATAATTCCGACCGGGTCTCTTTTTATTTCAGCTCATGCGCAAAGCTTGACAGCTTCAACTGGATGAGGGAGGTCTCTCCGTCGGAGATCCCGGAGGTGGTGGAGGTCCGTTTCAAGAACACCAGAAAAGGCTTTTACAGGAACGTGAACGGGCTGAGATTGAAAAGGGGTGATATCATCGCCGTGGAAGCATCGCCCGGGCATGATATCGGGATTGTCACCCTGGCAGGGGAAATCGTGGAGAAGAAGCGTCCGAAGACAAAATATGAAGGGGATCCCGAAGACCTCCGGAAGGTTTACCGGAAGGCGAAGCCGGTGGACATAGACAAGTGGAGGGAGGCCGTTTCCCTGGAGGAGGAGACCATGCTCAAAAGCAGAAAGATCGCTGCGGACCTCGGTCTGAACATGAAGATCGGGGATGTGGAATACCAGGGAGACAATACGAAAGCAATTTTTTATTACATCGCGGATGAACGGGTCGATTTCCGTGAGCTGATCAAAGTACTCGCCGAAACCTTCCGGATCCGCGTTGAAATGAGACAGATAGGAGCCAGGCAGGAAGCCGGCCGGATCGGGGGGATCGGGACCTGCGGGAGGGAGCTGTGCTGTTCCTCATTTATCACCAGTTTTGTCTCTGTGAGCACCCAGTCCGCCCGCATCCAGGAAGTGGCGCTCAATCCGCAGAAACTGGCGGGTCAGTGCGGAAAGCTGAAATGTTGCCTCAATTATGAGCTTTCGGGATACCGGGATGCCCAGAAAGGATTTCCGGAAACGAATAGACCTCTGAAAACAGCGGCAGGTGAAGCCTTTCATCAGAAAACGGATGTGTACAGGCAGATCATGTGGTACGGGTATGAGGGAGCTGGGTCGCAGGTGATGATCCCGGTATCCGTGGAACGGGTGGCGGAAATCCAGGAAATGAACAGGAAGGGCCAGGTCCCCGATGAACTGATCGACAAAGAATCCGTCCCGGTAAAAGATTTGTCAGAGTACAGAAGCGGAGCGGGACAGGAAAGCCTGACCCGGTTTGAGAAGACAGGTTCGAGGAAGAACAAGAGAAGAAAAAAGTCTTACCGAAATCAACGCTGAGCTTCATGAAACACAGGAGCATTCCTCTGGCGCTGGTCCTGATGTCCGTACTTTTCTCCTGCGATCCGGGAACGGTCTACAGCCGGTTCAGCAGTACCGGGGACGGGATGTGGGACTGGCAGGATCCCCGGACATTCCTCGTGGAGATCCCTGATACAACCTCCATGCACAACATCTACCTGCAGGTGCGACATACGGTGGAGTACCCGTTTCAGAACCTTTATATATTCGTCAGGGTGGAGGGACCTGCCGGTCAGCAGCTGACAGATACAGTCAACATGGTCATTGCGGCACCCGACGGAACCTGGAAAGGGAAAGGTGTGGGACGGCTGAAGGAGCTCCGGCTGCTTTACAGGAAGGGGACCATTTTCGCTGATCCGGGAACCTACACCTTCACCGTTGAACAGGGAATGCGGACCCAAACCCTGCCGGTCACCGACGTGGGACTGAGGATCGAACGGATCAATCCTTAACGGGTTTGGGCAAGAAGAAATTATCCAGATTCAGGGAGCTGGAGACCTTCGAGAGGGTATTCCAACCACCGTTTGAGGAGGTGTTTCAAAAGGATTATTCCCTGAAAGGGAAATGGAGGGAGGCGGTTTTTCACAATGATCACCCCCTGGTCCTGGAGCTTGGATGCGGCCGTGGAGAGTACACCCTTGGGCTTGCGAGGAGGAATCCGGACAGGAACTACATGGGGCTGGACATCAAGGGGGCAAGGATCTGGAAGGGTGCAAAAACCGCACAGGAGGAAAAAATCATGAATGTGGCTTTTCTGCGTACCCGCATCGAATGGATCCGTTCATTTTTTGCACGGGATGAGGTGGATGAGATGTGGATCACGTTTCCCGATCCGCAGCTGAAACGCCGGAGAAACAAAAAACGTCTTACAGGCGCGCATTTTCTGAACCGGTACCGGGATTTCCTGGTGGACGGGGGGACCATCCACCTGAAGACGGACAATGCGGAGCTTTATGAAGACACCCTTCAGCTGCTTGCGCTGAATGATCTTCCCGTGGTCAGGCACAGCGGGGATTTGTACCGCACGGGGTGGGATGACGAATCGGTAACCATCCGGACCACCTATGAAACCAGGTTCCTGGCGGAAGGGTTCCCCATCCGTTACATCCAGTTCCGGCTTCCCCGCGCCGGGGAAATTAAAGCGGCCACGCATGAATCCGGATGATCCATTTTTTCAGAGGGTATACGAGGTGGTGAAGCTGATCCCTCCCGGGAGGGTCACTTCCTACGGAGCCATCGCACGCTGCCTGGGTGCCCCGGGTGCCGCCAGGATGGTTGGATGGGCCATGAACCAGTCCCATTCCCATCCGGAGTTTGTACCCGCGCACAGGGTGGTGAACCGCAACGGATTGCTCACCGGAAAACACCATTTCGACGGTCCGGACCTGATGCAGGAACTGCTTGAGAATGAGGGAGCTATCATTGAAGATGATCGAATCCTGAACTTCCGGGAGATGTTCTGGGATCCTTCGTCGGTCCCCGGCCTCTTATAACTTAATCTAAATAAAAAAATAGCTATCTTTACCGCGTAAACAAAGGAATGATGAGAGAAATTCAAAGAGAGAGGATCCAGGAAGTGCTGGAGCCGATCCGCCATCCGGGATCAAAGGAGAGCATTGTGAAATCGGGAATGGTCCGGGAGATCCTTTACAAAGATGAAAAACTCAGGCTTTCTTTGCAGTTCAGCCGTCCCAACGATCCGTTTATTCAGTCGATCAGGAAGGCATGCATGAGGGCTGTCAACCAGAAATTCGGAAAGGGGACCCTGCTTGAGGAAAATGTCAGGGTGCTGGTTCCCGACACTCCGGAGGCACCGGAAATATTGCCCGGGGTGAAAAACATCGTGGCCATCGCGTCCGGAAAAGGAGGCGTCGGCAAATCCACGGTGGCGGCAAATCTGGCTGTGGCATTGGCGCAGACCGGGGCCCGCGTGGGACTGATCGATGCGGATGTGTACGGACCCTCCATCCCCAAGATGTTCCATGTGGAGATGGACCGTCCCTCGGCGCGCACCGAGGATGGCCTGGAGTGGATCGTCCCGGTTGAAAAATACGGGGTAAAGCTTCTTTCCATCGGGCTGTTCGTCAAGCCTGAAGATGCGGTGGTATGGAGGGGGCCCATGGCCACCAGTGCACTGAAACAACTGATCTCACAGGGCGACTGGGGCATGCTTGATTACCTGTTGATCGATCTTCCTCCCGGAACAGGCGACGTCCACCTGACCATGGTACAGGAGGTGCCGGTCACCGGCGTGGTGATCGTGACCACACCCCAGGAGGTTGCCCTTGCCGCTGTCATCAAAGGGATCAACATGTTTGAAGGGGAAAGGATCAACGTGCCCGTTCTGGGAATCGTGGAGAACATGGCCTGGTTCACACCCGAGGAGTTGCCCGGCAACCGCTATTACATCTTTGGGAAAGAGGGCGGTAAAAAACTGGCCGAAAAGGCGGGGATCCCCCTGCTCGGACAGATACCGATCATCCAGGGGATCAGGGAGTCGGGCGACAGCGGAGAGCCTGTGGCACTTCATCCCGATAAGCCTGCGGGAAGGGAATTCAGGGACCTTGCCCGATCGGTGAAACAGGTAGTGGACAAGCGCAACGCTGAAAAGGAGCCCACTAAGAAAGTAGAAATAACATCAAGATAAGATCATACAGATATGGAGCGTGAAAGACTGGATGAGATCAGAGCCCGTGCTGAAAAGGCACTTGCAAAGATCAGACCTTACCTGGTCGCTGACGGGGGGGATATCGCCATTGTGGATATAACCGAGGATATGGTATTGAAAGTGGAACTGAAAGGAGCATGCAACGGATGTCCTTTCAGTATGCAGACCATGAAGGCAGGGGTGGAAATCACCGTGAGGAATGAAGTCCCGGAGATCAGGGAGGTGGTTGATGTGAACAATCCCTAATTTTTATCCTTCCTGTAAAATAAGTAGTATCAAAACCAGTTTAATATTATAGCTAAAACTGGAGTCAATTGCCATACCCGGGTGTCATAAGAAAGATCCCTGTATTTCTGCTTTGCTGCAGTCTGATCTCCTGTAGTGTGGAAAAGAATACCTCGCTGAGCCGTAATTATCATAATCTGACCTCCCACTACAATGTTTATTTCAACGGGAACGAGTCCTATAAAAAGGGAATCGAACGGGCAGGAAACGCCATCAGGAATGATTACACCCGCATTTTGAATCTCTTTCTGTATGAGGATGAATCGGTTCACGGAGCAGTCAATGCGGACATGCAGAGGGCCATCGACAAAGCTACCAAGGTGATCACCTTTCATTCGATCACCGCCAAACCGAAAGTGAAGGCAGGAGACCAGTCCCCCAAACAGAAAGCCTTTTTCGAAAAAAAGGAATTTAATAAATGGGTGGATGATTCCTACATGCTGATGGGAAGGGCCTACATGTACCAGGGTGAATACTTCCTTGCGGTGGAGACCTTCAAGCATGTGCTGGTCACTTTCCCCGCGGAGGAGATCAGGTTCCTGGCCCTCACCTGGCTGGCCAGGGCGTATCTCATGACCGGGGAGATGAGAGAAGCGGAACGGATCCTGTCATCCCTTTCCACCGAAAGCGGATTTCCCGACGATTACCTGAAAGCATACCATACCACATGGGCCGATTACTACATGAAGACGGAATCCTACCAGCGGTCGGCCGAACATCTGGAACAGGCCCTCGAGGCAAAGGGGGTCAGCAAGGATGAAAAGATCAGGTTCACCTATATCCTGGCCCAGCTGTATGAGGAATCCGGGCAGAATGAGCTGGCCCTGGACCGGTACAGGAGGGTCACCCGGTTCAATCCCCCTTACGAGATGGCTTTCAATGCCAGGGTCAGCATGGCCGAGGTGTATGAATCGGGAAGCGGGGACAGCCAGGAACTGAAAAAGCTGCTCACGAAGATGCTCCGGGACAGCAAGAATACGGAATACAAGGATCAGATCTATTTTGCGCTGGGGAACATTGCTTTTAAGGAGGGGGACAGGGACAAGGCCATCGAATATTACCAGCTTTCGGTGTCTTCCAGCGTGCAGAACCATTATCAGAAAGGATTCTCCTCCCTGACCCTGGCGGAGATCTTTTACGAACAACCCGATTACATCCTTTCAGCGGCTTATTATGACTCGGCCGTCTCTTTTCTCAACAGGGATTACCCGGGGTACAACAACCTTACCTCCCTGTCGGCGAGCCTGGGCGGACTGGTCCGGAATGTGAACACGTTTGAACTTGAGGACAGCCTGCAGATGCTGGCAGCCCTTCCCGATGAACAGCGGCTCTCGATCATTGACGGGATCATCGAACAGGTGAAAAAGGAAGAGCAGGAAGCCAGGGAAGCCGAGCAACAGGCCATGCAGGACAGGGCCTACAACCAGTCCATGCTTTACGGGAACAATCCCCTGGGAAGCGGCGGAGCGGAGCAGGGGGGTGCCTGGTATTTCTACAACCTGAATGCGAAAAGTTTCGGGCAGCCCGAGTTCAGGATGAAATGGGGGGACCGGACCCTGGAGGACAACTGGCGGAGGAAAAACAAACAGACCATTTCCGGAACGGCCGGAAGCGAGGGAACCGCCGAAGATACGATCAGCGGGGAAGGAGCTCCCAGGGTCCTGGACAACAAATCCAGGGAGTTTTACCTGGTGAATGTGCCCCTCACCGACTCGGCCATGGAGCAGTCCCACCTCCGGCTCGAGGATGCCCTCTACAACATGGGCCTGATTTACAAGGATAACCTGCTGGACTACAAGGAATCGGTAAGTGCATTCGAGGAGCTGCTGACCAGGTATCCGGCTGGCAGGTATGCGGCATCTGCCATGTATCACCTGCATGAGCTTTACAACATTTTGCAGCAGCCGGACATGGCCGGCACCTACAAGGCCCGCCTTCTTTCGCAGTACCCCGACACACACCAGTCCAAGCTGCTGAACAATCCCAATTACATCCGGGAGCTGGAGGAGGAAGAGCAGAAGGTGGTCCGATTCTACGAGGGGGTGTACAACCAATATCAACAGGGCGATTACCAGGGGGTGATCACCGGTGCGACCCGTGCCATCGAACAATTTGAAGGTGATCCGCTGGTCCCGAAGTTCAAATACATCAGGGCGCTCGCAGTGGGTGCCGTCAGCGGCAAAGAAGAGATGAAAACGGAGATGGATTCCCTGATCGCCCAGCATCCGGGGGTGGAGGAGAGCAAACAGGCCCGGGAGATCGTGGATTATCTCTATGAGACGTTTCCTGTGATCAGGGAAGCGGAGGAAGCCAGGGTGGCAGAAGAGATCTATTCGGTCTATGCGCCGGAAGCGACACATTATTTCCTGATCGCGCTGGACGGCCGGGAGGATTTGAACCAGGTGAACTTTGATCTGTTAAACTATAACCTGGATCATTTTAACCAGTATAACCTGGAAATCGAAAAAATGGTTTTTTCGTCAGCATATGACCTGCTCGTGGTCAGAGAATTCAACAACGCGGCGGCTGCCGGCCGTTACCTGCAGGTGATCGCTGAGAACACGGATCAGATCCTGGCCGGGATCCCCCCGTCACAGTACCGGATGATGATCATCTCGGAGGAGAACTTCGAAATCCTCTCCGGGCAGAAAGAGATCAATCCGTATGATCTTTTCTACAAAAAACATTATCAAAACCCGGAAGAATGACCAGGGAAATCCATATCCTGTGGACCGATGATGAGATCGACCTCCTGAAACCTTACATTTTATTCCTGGAGGAGCGGGATTACCGGGTGACCACTGCCGCGAACGGAACCGATGCCGTCCGGCTGGTGGAGGAGAACGACTACGATTTGATCTTCCTGGATGAGAACATGCCGGGGCTGTCCGGACTGGAAACCCTGGAACAGATAAAAAACCTGGCCCCTTCCACCCCGGTGGTGATGATCACCAAGAACGAGGAGGAGGACATCATGGACGAGGCCCTGGGCAGCAAGATCTCCGACTATTTGATCAAACCTGTGAATCCCAAACAGATCCTGCTGACGATCAAGAAGAACATTGATACCAAGAGACTGGTGACCGAAAAAACCACCTCCAGCTACCAGTCCCAGTTCAGCCGGATTGGAATGGAGATCAACCAGGCGAACGGATTCGAGGATTGGGTCAGGATCTACACCAGGCTGGTCTTCTGGGAGAAGGAGCTGGAAGAGGGAAGTGCCGGTGGAATGGAGGAGGTGCTCAGGCTGCAGAAATCGGAAGCCAACAGCGAATTCAGCCGGTTCATCCGTTCCAATTACCTGAAATGGTTTCAAAAAGGACAGGAAGACCTCCCTCTGTTATCCCCGAATGTATTCAGGCAGAAAGTATTTCCGCTGATGGAGCGGGGCAGGGTCGTGGTGGTGGTGATCGATAACCTCCGGTACGATCAGTGGAAGATCATTGAACAGGAGATCGCAGACCTGTTCAGGACCGAGGAGGAAACCATCTTTTGCAGCATCCTCCCCACGGCCACCCAGTACGCACGGAATGCCATGTTTTCGGGGCTCATGCCTCTGGAGATACAGGAGCAGTACCCGCAGCTCTGGGTGGATGAAGAGGAGAAAGGGGGGAAGAACGTTTTCGAGGAGGATCTGTGCCAGACCCAGATGAAGCGGCTGGGGATCAACGGGTCTTTTCATTATGAGAAGATCAATAACCAGCGCGCCGGGAAGAAGCTGCTGGAGAGGACCGCGGACCTGCTTCATTTCGATCTCAATGTGCTGGTGTACAATTTCGTGGACATGCTCTCCCATGCCCGGACGGAAATGGAAATGATCAGGGAACTGGCATTTGATGAGGCATCGTACCGGTCGCTGATCCACAGCTGGTTCCAGCATTCCTACCTGTTCGAGCTCCTGAAGCAGCTGACCCAGCACGACCTCAGGCTGGTCATCACCACCGATCACGGAGCGGTCAGGGTGACCAATCCGGTGAAAGTGATCGGGGACAGGCAAACGTCGGTTAACCTCCGTTATAAACAGGGAAAAAACCTGAATTACAATCCGAAGGAGGTGTTCGAGGTCCTGAAGCCAGACCAGGTTTTCCTGCCGAGTCCCCACGTGAGCACCAGCTACATCTTTGCCATGAATAACGATTTCATGGTCTATCCCAACAATTACAATTATTTTGTGAACCATTACCGGAACACCTTTCAACACGGAGGGATCTCCATGGAAGAAATGCTGGTGCCGGTTTCCATCCTTTCCCCCGCACGGTGATCATGCGCCCGGTCCACATCGGTTCCCTCGAAGGAGTTGACCGCGCCGCCGCTGAATTTCTGAGGGTGGCCGGAGATGCAAAGGTGATTGCCCTGTCGGGAGAACTGGGTGCGGGGAAGACCACCTTCATCCGGGCAATGTGCAGGGTGCTCGGCGTGGAACAAACGGTCACCAGTCCCACCTTTGCCCTGGTGAACGAATATTTCACACATGAGGGGGAACCGGTCTACCACATTGATCTGTATCGTATTGAGGATACGGAAGAGCTGTTCGACCTGGGTTATGAGGAATATGTCTATTCCGGATACCGTTGTTTCATTGAATGGCCAGAAAAAGCAGGGCCTCTCATTCCGGAAGAGGCGCTCCGGGCAGAGATGATCGTGCACCCGGACGGAGCCCGTGAGATCAGATTCTGAAGAGCCCCCCGGATAAAACAACTTGACTTGCCCCGGTATTTGTGTTATTTTAGGCTACCCTTAATACAGTCGGTTCGATGGAAAAATCCGGATCATCCCCATTCAGCATCCACAGGGAGGGATTGATGCCCAGGGAAGAGATGCTTGAAGTGGGAAATAAGCAGAAGCAGTTAAAAATCGGGATCCCTTCGGAAAACCACCCTGTGGAAAGCCGTGTTCCCATTACCCCGGAAGCGGTCGAGATCCTCACCGGCCACGGACACGAGGTGATGCTTGAAAAGGAAGCGGGGAAAGCGGCGAACTACATGGACCGGGATTATTCAGAAAAAGGAGGGATCATCTCGGAAAGCCGGCAGGAAATCTTCAGGGTGTGCGACATCCTTCTGAAGATCAGTCCCCCGACCCTGGAGGAAATCGGCTGGATGAAAGAAAGACAGACCCTGCTCTCGTCCTTCCAGGAGCAGACACACCGGGATGAACAATATATCAGGGGCCTGATGGAGAAGAAGGTGACCGCCATTGCCTTTGAGAACATCCAGGATGAGAACAAATGTTTTCCCGCTGTGAGGAGCATGAGTGCCATTGCGGGGACCACCAGCATCTTGATCGCGGCGGAATACCTGAGCAACATGCACGGCGGAAAGGGAGTCATGCTTGGTGGTGTTACGGGGATCACCCCCACCGAGGTGGTGATCCTTGGCGCGGGTACGGTTGCAGAATATGCGGTCAGGGCGGCCATGGGAGTGGGCTCGGAGGTGAAGGTGTTCGACCATTCGATCCACCGGCTCAGGAGGTTGCAGGGAGCGGTGGGACAGATGATCCCCACCTCCATCTTCCATCCCAGGGTGATCATGAAGGCGCTCAGGTCGGCGGATGTGCTGATCGGGGCGATCCGGCTGAATGAGAACCAGCCTTCATTTTTCATCACCGAGGAGATGGTGAAACAGATGAAGAAAGGTTCCGTGATCATCGATATCAGCATCGACAGGGGGGGGTGTATCGAAACCTCCGAGGTGCGGACCCAGGTTGATCCGGTATTCGTCAGGCACGGGGTGATCCATTACTGTGTTCCCAATATCCCTTCCAGGGTGGCACGGACTGCTTCGATTGCCATCAGCAATGTGTTTGCCCCGCTGATCGTGGAGATCGGAAGGCTGGGGGAGATGAGCAGGCATCTGAAGGAAAATCAGGGACTCAGGCACGGTGTTTATCTGTACAACGGCATCCTGACCAGCGAGATCATCGGCCGAAAATTCGGGATCCCCTCAAAGGATATCGATTTATTGATGGCAGCGTTTTAATGAGGAGTGTCATGAACAGGAGAGGAGTGATACGGATTGTACCTGTCCTGCTGCTCATTCTGGCGGGCGGCTGTGAAAGGTGGTTCGGGCCTGAAAAAAGCGGGGAGATCCAGTTGAGCTCCCAGTTATTCGGCAGCGAAAGTTATTACCTGTTCGGATTCGGATACGAGCAGGCAGAGTACTACAGGTATCCCTATCAGGGTGAACCGGTCCCGGACATCATCAATGAGGCATACAGGATGATCGAAGGCGGGGAGGTGAAGGTGCTGCCCGGGTTCAACATACCGCCAAAGGTGAGCGGCTTTGCGCTGGTCGGCTTTGCGCTGGTCGGGGAGTTTCCCACGCTGGCGGAGGCCCGGTCATTTTATGATGATTACAAAGAGGTGGAAGAGGGGCTTCAGTTCGAGATCGTCAGTGACACCGTCGAGCTTTTCCAGGTGTGGATCCAGCAGACATACCTGGGAAATTATGTGAAGCTTCTGGTGAAGGACATCAATACCCTGCAGGGCGAGTCGGGGGACCTCTACAGCGAGGTGGTCATGGAGTATGTGTACCAGTCCGACGGTACCCCGGAATTTCCAGATTGAACTACCGGGAAACATCCCATTTGAAAGCTCCCGGGGAAGCGACCGGAGTAACTGTTTTTTTCTATATTAGGGGATGAATTTTGCGCTCCTCGGATTTATCTTCTACCTGGTGATCATCCTGGTCGTCGGGTTCATCACCTACCGCATCAACAAATCACACGAGGATTTTTTTATTGCCGGGAGGAGGCTCAATCCGTGGGTGGTGGCCTTCTCCGAAAGA